>OIZL01000123.1_pt1 | contig 67895 bp, 63 predicted proteins | sample 1588541 | NCBI WGS metagenome assembly OIZL01 (sample SAMN03283285) | human gut metagenome | biome: human-associated habitat; material: feces | host: Homo sapiens | place: Peru | collected 2012 | reverse complement strand
ATCCTTTATCAGGATTTGGTTCAAATTTAACCCAAACATGTCCGTATTGTCCACGACCACCTGATTGTTTGATGTATTTTCCTTCACATTCTGCGGTTTGTGTTAATGTTTCACGATATGCTACTTGTGGTGCTCCAACAGTGGCTTCGACACCAAATTCTCTTCTCATTCTATCAACGATAATATCTAGGTGCAATTCACCCATACCTTCGATAACAGTTTGACCTGTTTCATGGTCAGTATGCATTCTAAATGTTGGATCTTCTTCCGCAAGTTTTTGTAATGCTAAAGCCATCTTATCTTGGTCATTTTTAGTTTTTGGTTCTACTGCTTGGGCAATAACTGGTTCTGGGAAGTCCATACCTTTTAAGACAACTGGGTTCTTCTCATCACATAGTGTATCTGCGGTAGTAGTATTTTTTAAACCAACAATAGCGGCAATATCACCACAGTAAACTTCATCGATTTCTTCACGGTGATTAGCATGCATTTGTAAAAGTCTTCCAACTCTTTCTTTAACGTTTTTAGTTGAATTTAGAATGTATGAACCACTTTTCAATGTTCCTGAATAAATTCTAAAGAATGTAAGTCTACCAACATAAGGGTCAGTCATAACTTTAAATGCTAATGCTGTAAATGGTTCATTATCACCTGGATGTCTTAAAACAACATTACCTTTAGCATCGGTACATTCAATTGCTTCAACATCAGTAGGTGCTGGTAAATAGTCGATAACGGCATCAAGTAATAATTTAACACCTTTATTACTTAAAGCATCACCACACATAAGTGGGAAGAATGTAACATCAAGTGTTCCTTTTCTTATTGCTTTCTTAAGTTCTTCTACTCCAATTTCTTCACCATCTAAGTATTTCATCATTAAGTCTTCGTCGTAATCTGCTACTGTTTCGATTAGTTGATTACGCATTTCTTTTGCTTTTTCTAGCATATCACTAGGAATTTCGATTTCTTTTAAGTTCTCTTCAGGTTTGCCATCATATTCGTATGCTTTCATAGTAACTAAGTCAATAGTGCCTGTGAAATCACTTTCAGCTCCAATTGGTAATTGAATTGCAGCGGTTTTAGCCCCTAAACGATCTTTGATTGTTCCTAGGCTATATAGGAAGTCAGCACCCATTTTGCCCATTTTGTTGGCAAATATGATTCTTGGTACTTTGTAGTCATTTGCTTGTCTCCATACTGTTTCGGTTTGAGGTTCAACACCAGCTTGAGCATCGATTAAGGCAACAGCACCATCAAGCACTCTAAGGCTTCTTTGTACTTCTATTGTGAAGTCAACGTGTCCTGGGGTATCAATGATGTTTAAACGATAATCTTTCCAAAAAGCAGTAGTTGCAGCACTTGTAATAGTAATACCACGTTCTTGCTCTTGAGCCATCCAGTCCATTTGTGATTCACCATCATGGGTTTCACCAATTTTATGAATCTTATGGGTATGGAATAAAATACGTTCAGTAGTGGTTGTTTTACCAGCATCAATATGAGCCATAATTCCTATGTTTCTTGTTTTCTCTAAACTTATTTTACGAGCCATATTATTTATAATCCTTTCATATTTTTATTATTTTACCATCTGTAATGAGCAAATGCTTTATTAGCTTCTGCCATTTTATGAGTATCTTCACGCTTTTTAACTGCCGCACCAGTACCATTTGAGGCATCGATGATTTCTGCCGCTAATTTTTCAGCCATACTCTTACCATGTCTTAATCTTGCATATTGAGCAAGCCATCTAAAACTTAATGCTTGAGCACGATCAGCTTTAACTTCAACTGGTACTTGGTAGTTAGCACCGCCAACTCTTCTTGTTTTAACTTCTAAAGCTGGCTTAATATTCTTCATTGCTTTTTCAAATACCACGATTGGTTCTTCATTAGTTTTTTCTTTTATAATATCAAATGCTTCATAAATGATTTTTTGAGCAGTTCCTTTTTTACCATCTATCATAATTTGATTTATTAACTTAGTAACAACTTTTGAATTATATATTGAATCAGGTAATACATCTCTTTTTACTGCACGTTTCTTACGCATTTTAGTTCCTCCTTTCAGGGTATAATATTAATTAATCAATTATTTGTTTATTTTTTAGGTTTTTTTGCACCATATTTAGAACGACCTTGCATACGGTTTTGTACACCTGCAGTATCCATTGTACCACGAATAATGTGATAACGAACACCGATTAAGTCCTTAACACGGCCACCTCTAATTAAAACAACACTGTGTTCTTGTAAGTTATGACCAATTCCTGGAATGTAACAAGTTACTTCCATACCATTAGATAATCTAACACGGGCATATTTTCTTAATGCTGAGTTTGGTTTCTTTGGTGTCATGGTTCCAACACGAACACATACTCCTCTTTTTTGAGGGGCATTTAGGGAAGTATTCTTTCTTTTTAAAGTATTTAAACCAATTCCTAAAACTGGTGATTTACTTTTTCTGTTTTTCTTACTTCTTCTGTTCTTAATTAATTGATTTATTGTAGGCATATTAACCCTCCTTTCATACACACACCCCGGTGTTTCATTTTTCTTTTTAAAGATAAGTTTTGTCTTACTTGCAAAATACAAGCAAAAACAAAACCTATACAGGTAAAGAACATAGTTAATATATCAAAGATAAAGGTTTTTGTCAATTACTTTTTAACTATTTTTTAATTTTTTTCTTGATTTTCTGTTTGATACCTGTTTGATATTTATTTAAATGTTTTCGTGTCTAAAATGATTATATAAATAGAAAATATCTTGAATTTTACAACTACATATGCATTCTATAACTACATATATAATCATATGCTCACCTCTATTAAATTATCCCACTTTTTAAACAAATCTCTATAATTATTTACATTATTTTTCTTTCCTATCAAAGTTTTTTGGAAATTTAAAACATTTTTATCGCTTTTATTTTTCATGTTTCTGGTTAAAAATATATTTTTATTTACTCAAATTAGGTAATAATCTACATTTTTTCTAAATTTACTCATATCCTATAATGAAAATAAAGAAGGGGTGGATTATATGTGCAATAATGATAATAAAAATTGTGAAAATTGCATTGCAGATATTCTAAAGGTTATCTATATTCTACAACAAAGTGTTTGTCCTAGTGATACTTGCTTAGAATCATGTGATCGTGGTTTCTTAGGTCAAAGTTGTGCTACAGTATGCAACACTAGACCAGTGATGTTATATACCTGTGGTAGCAATGGTACACCATGGGCAATGTCTACTACTAAAACAGAAAATGGAACTACTTCAACAGTATTTAGAGTCGAAAAACTAGATGGTTGCTGTGCAACATTTAGGGTTCTCGAAAAAAATCCTGATCAAGAAAGTGTGTACCCATATGTTGCTACAAATTCATTTTTCACAATGAATTTAGGTTGTGTATGCTGTCTTAGATGTTTAGATGACACTTTTGTAGAATGTATTTAAAAAGGAACTTTTCGTTAGTTCCTTTTTTCTTTATAAATATCCTTAATATCACTGATATTTATGTATTCATTATCCATAGTTATTAATTTATCTTTAGTTTTTCCAATAATTTTTTTATTTATCGTGCCATTCTTTAAAACAATAGTAACATTTGCTTTATAAATATAATCGTTTGAGTGTAAAATATCATATATCTTTCTTTCCACACTGCGGTAATCAGTAATATTTTTTTGAATAAAATTATTTGTTAAATTACTTTGATCGCTATTATTAGCATCACTTTCATATAATGTTGAATATACTTTTTGACTATTATTTATTTCTTTATTTATTGGACTTTTGTACATACTTCCTTTTTCTTTCACCTTTATCACCTAATTTATTTTATTCAAAATGGTTAAATTTATGATAAAATAGATAATGAAATGGTATAATATAGATAGATGAATGGTGATTTTATGAAGAATATATCAAAGTTTAAAGTAGAGAAAGGTATTTTAATACCTATTATAATTTTTATGGTAATTAGTATTGTTACAGTTTTCAGTGCCAAATCTTTATTACCTGATTATCAAGACAATATATGGATTAAGCAAGGTTTGTGGTATTTGATTGGTTTTGGTATCGCTTATTTTATCATGTCTTTAGGCAATGATTTTTTATATAACGCTTCCTATGTCCTCTACGGATTTAATGTGATATTGCTCATTTTGGTTTTGTTTATTGGAAAAGAAGCAAATAACTCTAAATGTTGGTTTGATATCTTTGGTGTTGGTATTCAACCGAGTGAATTTATGAAGTTTAGTTTAATCATTTTACTCAGCCGATTCATGAATGAATATAATGTTAAAAATACCAATCCTAGTATCCAAACAGAGTTTAAATTTTTACTTAAAATTATGATTCTCGTTTTTATTCCTTCTGCCTTAACTTTTATTGAACCTGATACTGGGGCTGTAATAATTTATTTGGTCATTATGTTTGCCATCTTATTCATTGGCGGAATCAGGAAAAGGTGGTTTGCACTAGCATTAGGAACACTTATTTTTCTTGTTGGTTTTTTATTTATCATATTCTTCTTCAATAAAAATTTATTTATCAAATTTTTTGGGACTTCTTTTTTCTATAGAATTGACCGAATCCTAAATTGGTCTTTAGGCGATGGTGGCCAACTCAACAAATCCTTAATTGCTATTGGTTCCTCAGGTATTTTGGGTCATGGGTTCAATCATACGCCACTATATTTTCCTGAGCTACAAACCGATTTTATCTTTGGCGTTTATGCTTCTAATTTTGGGTTTCTTGGCTCAATAATGTTAATTCTTCTTCTTATTATTTTTGACATGAATCTAATCTCTAGTGCGTCAAAAACATATGATAGCAAAGATAAATATGCCATCGCGGGTATAATAGGAATGCTGGTTTTTCAACAAATTCAAAATATTGGCATGACTATTGGACTACTGCCTATTATGGGAATTACCTTACCATTTATCAGTTATGGTGGTTCTTCTCTAATCAGTTACATGCTACTTGTTGGAATTATTTTTAACGTGTCCAATCAAAGTTTAAGATACACCAACTAATACCAAGCTCGCACCGCCTCACGACATATGGTGCTGTCTGCATATAAAGACAATTTTTGGTTATCTTTATAGCAGATGTTTTCGACATGTGCTGCCGAATTTTTATTTTTTTAATTTTTAACTCTTTTGAATTTTGCTACACTGTTGTAATTCTTTGGTTTAATTTAACTATCATCAAAATTTAGTTTAAACAAGTAAAATTTATTCATGTCATTTTCTCCTTTCCTGATATATCCACTATACTACAAGAAGGAAAATAAAGTCAAACTGCAGAAATTAAAAAACGCCCGGTTGTTTTTTTAATTTTGGATGGTTTTTGTGTCAGTTTTTAACAAACGCCCGTGTAGTTTTTGAATTTTGGTAATTTTGATATTTTTTTAAAATTTTTTTTGTTGTGTTAACAGCGTAGCAAGGACAAAAATAGCATTGATATTATTATTTACTCTACTTTTTCACATAAATATTAAAAATTATTCATATATTTAATTGGGTGGATAATATGAATGTTCTTATTAATAAGTTTTTGCTTTTTGGTTTTATTGGCTGGTTTCTGGAAATTATATGTATTTCTCGTACAAAGCATAAATTATCTAATAATCATTTTTTATATACTCCAATTTGTCCTATGTATGGCCTTGGTGGTTTGTTTATTTCTCTTGCTATATCAAACATTAGCAATTATTTGCTTGTATTTTTTGTCGCTGGTTTAATTGCTATTACAGTTGAATATAGTGTTAGTTATTTTATGGAGAAACTCTTTCATACTAGATGGTGGGATTATTCTTACAAAAAATATCACATTAACGGAAGAATTTCTTTAACAACATCCATTGACTTTGGCATTCTGGGCATTTGCATTAAAATAATGGATAAATTTTTAAGTTATAATTTTAATTATAGTTATCTTATTCTTTCTATTGTAATTATTGATTTAATTATTTCTACTATTATTACTTATAGGATTACTAATAAGAAAAAATATCATAATAATATTTTATCTAAATATATTGAATTTAAGTTAAGTAATTTGCCTTAAATTACATTTTTATTGGATTTACATCTAATTCAATATTTACTTTGTTGTTAGTTTTGTAAATATTGTCTATATTTTTTAACATTGGAAATAATATTTTACTATCTTTATATTTGATAATTATTTGAAAATGATAGATATTATTTACTTTAAATGGATTAGATAAACTTGGTCCTAATATAATTAATTGACTATCTTTATTTGTATTTAAATACTTTCCTATTTTATTTGCCGATTCTTGAGCACTGCTATAATCTTTAGATACTATTTTCACTAAGGCCAAATAATAATATGGAGGGTATTTTAATTTTTTTCTAATATTCATTTCCATATTAAAGAATGCCTCATAATTATGTTCCTTTGATAATGTAATTGCATAGTGGTTTTCGTTGTATGTTTGAATAACTACTTCTCCTTCTAATTCGTCTCGTCCTGCTCGTCCTGATACTTGCGATAATAAATCAAAAGTATATTCACTGCTTCTAAAATCAGGTAAATTTAATGAAGTATCTGCATTAACAACTCCTACTAGAGTTACTCTAGGAAAATCAAGTCCTTTAGCAATCATTTGAGTTCCTACTAAAATATCATATTTATCATTGGCAAAATCTTCTATTATTTGTTGATGCATTCCTTTTTTAGATGTTGTATCTAAATCCATTCTTATTACTCTAGCATCTTCAAATATTTTTTTGAGTTCTTCTTCTAGTTTTTGTGTTCCTACGCCATAGTCTTGCATATCACTTTCATGACAATTTGGACAAGTACTAATATTCTTACTACCATATCCGCAGTAATGGCATCTTAGGGTATCACTTGTTTTATGGTATGTTAATGTAATATCACAATTAGGACATTTTACTGTATAACCACAATTTCGGCAAGTAAGCATAGAAGAATAACCTCTTCTATTTAAAAGTAATATTATCTGTTCTTTTTTATCTAGTTTTTCTTTCATTTTGGCTATTAATGGATTAGATAAAAAACTATTGTTTTTCTTAATTTCTTTTTTCATATCTACGATAGTTACTTTAGGTAAAGCTTTATGGTTTGCTCTTTTGGATAATTTTAATAAATGATAATTTCCTTTCAAACTTCTTGCATAACTTTCAATAGTAGGTGTTGCACTTCCTAGTATCAGTGGTATTTGATGGTATTCACTTCTTAAAGTTGCGACATCTTTAGCATTATATCTGGGATTACAATCTTGTTTATAACTCTGCGAATGCTCTTCATCAATAATAATGATACCAAGATTTGGCAAAGGTGCAAATATAGCACTTCTCGCACCGATAACAATACTAACTTGACCTTCTCTTATTTTACGGTACTCGTCATACTTTTCATAATCGGTAAGTCCACTGTGAAGGACTGCTATCTTATCTCCAAAAATATTAGTAAATCTTCCTATTATTTGGGGAGTTAAACTGATTTCAGGTACTAAAATAATAGCACTTTTGCCTCTTTCTAATACTTCTTTTATAACATCAATATATACTTCTGTTTTTCCACTCCCAGTTACTCCATATAATAAATATGTTAAACATTTATCTAAATTATTTTTTATTTCATTACTAGCCCATTTCTGTTCTTCATTCAATACTACTTTTTTATAAGTTCTATCACTTCTATATTTGTAGCGGTACTTCTCTTCGTATATAGTTTGAATTAATTCTTTTTTTAATAAAGTATTAATTGTAGAATCTAAATTAGTTATTAATATTCTTTCTTCTTTTAGTAATCTTTCTAATATTTCCTTTTGTTTTTTATATTTGGTTTGATTTATATATTCTATTATTATATCTTTCTCTTTATTTAAAATAATATATCTATCTTTTTTTATATTAATATTGACTTTATTTTTTGCCTTTAAAGCTTTTGGTAACATAGCTTGATAAGCACTTATAAGACTGCATAAGGTCATTTCTTTTATTTTTTTCCCTAAATATAATAACTCAGGATTAAGAATAGCATCGGTATCTACTAAAGATATTATTTCTTTAAGTTCATAGTTTTCTTCACACACACTTTTTATTTCTAGCACAAAACCCTCTAAAGTCATAGATCCAAAAGGTACCTTTACTCGAATACCTATTTTTACATCATTAATTAAATTACTAGGAATAATATAGGTAAATAATTTATCAACACTTTTAGCCCCTATTTCTATTAAAACACTTGCATACATAGATACCATCCTTTCTTTATTTAATGAAAATATGATATTTCAAATATATCATAGCTAGTCATTATTGTCAAGATTTTTTTAAACATTTGTTTGAATATTTTTCACTTTAAAAAGGTGGCCTATATCCACCTTGAACTGCTTACATCTAATACTTCCTCTTTTTGAAAACTATTTGTAAATAAGATTATCGTTTTAATCACATTCTTGATACTATTTTGATTATCTAAGGAGATTTCGTTAGCATCCAGTAACTTACCTAATCCTTTTTTATATTTTTTATCTTTTACATATAAATATAGCGATTTATCAATGGCATTTATGATTTTAAGTTGTCTTTCATCGTTAGGATCTGCTGAAAAAATTAAATCTCGATACCAATCGATTAATATTTGAGACAAACTATCTCCTTCTTCATATTCATAGTTAACAATACTATCATAATATGGACATGTACTTAGAATCTTTCTAACTAAAGAATAATCTATTGTTTGGGTTTGAACCATTGTTATCACCTATCTTTCGTGGCTATTATTACTTATGGTTAAATTATAGCACGGTAAATTAAATAGTTCAATACATTAGACACTTTTTGTGTCAAATATGCTTCTTTTCGTGGTTATCTACCACCCATGGAGCCTCCGCCCCCTCCACCGAAGGAACCTCCTCCTCCGCCTCCTGAAGAAAATCCACCTCCTCCAGAAGAATAACTTTCAGCATCTCTTCTAGCACTTGAAGCTGCCGAAGTACTGGTAATAGACATATTGTTTATAAATATTAGAGTATCATAATCAAGACCATTACCCATTTGTTCTATTACTTCAGGATACATATTTTTAAGTTGTTTTGCAACCTTTGAGGCAATACCAAATAGATAAGCAAACATTAAATATTCATCCCAAAGTTTAACTTCCAATACCTCTTTAGTATTCATTTGAGAAAATTCGATTAAAAACTTTTTTAAACCATATAATTTCTTAGTTTCTTCGTAAATAGTATCATCCATAACATTTTTATACTTACATTCTTCTTTATTAGTTCTTTTATAAATATGTCCTTCACTTTTTAGTTTATCTAAATAATCATTAGATATTTTATTAAATATACCAAGAAATTTACTATAATTTTTCCTTGCCCATTTTTCTAGTTCGTTACTTTCTAAATATCCATCCTTACTAGCTTCATACATCATATTAAACAATTTCTTTTCATTCTCATTATCAAATGTGGGATTCATTGTTAAATCAATAATACTTACTTCTTTTTTTAGTAATCCCTTCTTTTCTTTTGTAAATTTTATCTTATCATTCTTTACCCATTTTAATATAATTGCCCCGAATATATTCGTTGTTTCATAACCACCAAAATGATTTATATTAATTAAAGTATTCGCATAATATATATCTTTATTACAAGGTATTTCTCTAAACATCATAGTATCTTTATAACTGATAGTTTTATTATTTTTAAATCCATATTTAGAAGAACTTATTGTCCTATAAATAAGTGTAGTTATTCCTCCAAATACAAGAAGTTGAAAAATTATCACTATATATGGTAATATTCTAGCAAAAAGTGATGGTTTATAGTAACTATGATTGTTATTATAGTTATCATCATAGTCATAATCAAAACTACCTTCCTTTGCATCTCCAAGTACTTCTTCAAAATTATTAAAATTTTCTACTTGATAATCAGTACTAAAAGTATTTAAAGGAAATTTAGCTAATAAAACAACATATTCATCATCTAAACTACCATCATTAGACATAAGAATTGTTCCATCTTTTACATAAGCGTATCCTTTATAACCATATCCCCATACATCTAAATTATCAGGAAAATCATAATAACTTTTAACAGTTACCTCAAAACTATCCGCGGTAAACTTTGGAAATAAAGTAAAATATAAAACTTGAGCATCTTCGGTATTAAAAATATAATTTGATATATCATAAGTAAGAATAAAGGTATGAGATTTCATATCCTTTTTACCAAAACACAATTCTAATCCATTAGATATATAATTAATACCATAATAACCCGCTTTTTCTTCTATGCTACCATTAACATTCCAAGCACTTTTATATGAAAGTTCCTTATTATCCATAAAAACTTTATAATTGGTTAATTTAGACTCTCCAAGATTTAATATTTGTTTATACCATTCACTCCCAGAATCTGCCTTTACTTTCCAAGTTTCTTTAATATTAGCATTCCCATCTTTATTAATAAATACTTCCATTTTAATATCATAAATATGGTCTGCATTTACTTTAAAAGGCAATAATACCATCAATAACAATAAGAAATATTTATATTTTTTAAACATCCTCATCACTCCCTTTTAACTTTTTCCTTATTTTTTTATAATCAGGCATATATTTTTCTACCAAACTCCAAAACTTTTTAGAATGGTCATGATAAATATAATGCGATAATTCATGAACAATAACATAATCTAAACACTCATATGGATAATTAATTAAAGTAATATTTAAAGTTATAATATTATCCTTATAATTACATACTCCCCATCTAGTTTTCATTTTTCTTACTCTTATCCTAGTATCAGGTAATTCTTCTTTAAACATATTAATATAATATTTAACTCTTTCTTCTACTCTTTCTCTAAATATTTTATTTAAATAAATATTTACTTCCTTTATACTTTTGGCTTCGATAATATTACCTTTTATCTCTATCTTTTTAATACTATCATTGATAATAATATAGTTTTTAGTACCAAATATTATATACTCATTTTCATTTAGTTTTTCTGTCTTATTTTTTTTAATTCTCGTATTTAACATCTTCGTAATAGACTTGATATTATCATTTATTAATTTATTTATGTATATTTTAGGTACTAAAGCATTCGTAGTTACAATAATATCTAAATTCTCGTCTATCCTTATATAAGTATTCTTAATTCTCTTCTTTTTGATAATTATATTATATTGGTTATTATCGATGGTGAGTTTATCCACGGCCTCCACCACCACCGAAGCCTCCTCCGCCTCCACCAAACGATGCACCCCCACCAAATCCACTTCCATTTGAATTAGCAGAAGCAGCCGTTTGAGCAGTTGTAATAGCCTTGGTTAAACTTCCCGTAATACTATTTGTAATACTATTACCAAATCCCATATGATAAGTATAGAATATTGGTGATGTATTTATCGTGTCTTCATTATAATTAAGTTCTTTTATTTTCATATTCATAGCTTTTTCTACCTTATCAGCAATACCAAAAACAGTAGCAAAAACCAAATATTTTTCCCAAAGATGTATTTCTAATATCTCTTTATCATTAAATCTACCAAAATCAAGTAAAAATTTTTTAAATGCCATCCACTTAGCATAATCTTCACATCCTTTAATAGTCCTTTTCTTAGCCGCGGCAAAGTATACTATTCCAAAAATAGATATAATTAAAACAAAATAAACCAATGCATTATTCAAATTTAAACCGAGTACTAAAGAAAATATACCAAGACCAAGTAAAGAATATAAAATTCCTATTGCTTGTTTTGAACCTATATTTTCATAAAAATTCTCTTCTTTCCCTTTTTCTATTACTTTATTCTTCCATTCAGTATACTTCTTTATAAATGAAGCATATTCTTTCTTACTAGCCTTTTTAATATCTTCACTCGTTACAGACACACCATTTCCTACTTCATTAATAAGAAAATCTATTAAATTCTCTTCTGTATCTGTAAGATTATCTTTATTACTCATAGTAATTGTAAACTTATTCTTATCATTTATATCCATTTCTACCTTTAAATTCTTCTTCCTAATAAGTTCCATCACCGATGCCGATAGATATTCAGGTTTAATATTTGAAGTAGATAATAAATATCCTAGTATCTCAGGACCATATGTAGCAGGAATATCACGCATATATTCATTATTAAACTTAGCCTTATATTCTTTATCATATTTCTTATAAAAATTATAACCAATAAGAATAAAACCTAATACCCAAGCTCCTTCAATTATATTAGCAATTAATATTTTAATTCTAGCTTTTTTTCTCAAATTATTTTGAATCTTAGCCTGTTCCTCTTCAAATTTTAAAATATTATCCAAAGCCATAACATTAGTTTTCTTCTTATTATCAGGTACTAATTCATTATCAAAAACAACACGCATATCTATCTTAGTATTAGCATTTAAAAAATCCCATTCACCATATACCGTATGCTTATCTAATATTTTATTCATCCCATTTGCAGGACCATGAGTAAATACTCTCAATTCCTTAGAATCACCAGGTAAATTTACTCTTAACTTAATATCACTGATATCCTCGCTCCATTCAAAGTTAAAAAGTAATTCGGCAATATCTTCGTGAGTTACTACTAAATCAGTTACACGATAAGCAATAACAAATGCCTTATTATTTGAAGAATGATTATATATTTTTATCTTTTTCTTATCTCCATTATCAAAATATTCATAATAACCAGACATTCCATTTTCACCATTTGTAGTTAATTCATAACATGCATAATCATCATTGGCATAAGAAAAATCAGTAATACTTCTTTTTTCTTTTGAAGCACAAATATCTGTTATATCAAAAGCATTATAAATATCAGTCTTATAATAATCATTTGGATTATCCCCTTTAAACTCTTTATTATTTCCCTTTAAATAAAGAGTACGATATAAATAATTATAACTACCAGATAAATCAATATATTCTCTAAAAGTAGCACTTCCATCCTCGTTAACAGTTACATCAATATAATATTTATTCGTACCATCGGCATAAACCAAAGAAGGTATTATCAGTAACATAATCAAAAATATTAATCTTTTTTTCATTTCCACTCAACTCCTAAATATAATTATAATATATATAATTAAAAGGCCTACATTGTAAGCCTTATTCAAATGATACTTTTGGTACTTCTTTTTCTTTTTCTTCAATTTTAAAGAACTCATAGACTTCAAACTTAAACATATTAGCAATAATATTTGATGGAAACATTTGAACTAAATTGTTATAAGTTAAAACAGTATCATTATAGAATTGTCTAGCATAGCTAATCTTATCTTCAGTATCTTTTAAATCATTTTGTAAGCTAATGAAGTTTTGGTTAGCCTTTAATTCAGGATAAGATTCACTTAGTGCAAATAACTTATTTAAAGCTCCTGTTAATTGATTATTAGCCTCGATTTCTTCATTAATTGAGCCAGCACTGACAAACTTATTTCTAGCCTCGATTACTTCAGTTAAAGTATTTTTTTCATGTTTAGCATATCCTTTTACTGTTTCAACTAAATTAGGAATTAAATCTGCTCTTCTTTTTAATTGAACATCTATCTGAGCCCATTGATCTTTTACTTTATTTCTTGAATTAACTAACTTGTTATAAACTCCAATTCCATAAAAAACAAGTAAAATGATAACTGCAAATATGATAATAATAACTGTTGCTGTTGTTGATAAACCGCCCATTTACATACCTCCTTTTATATATTAAGTATACTATTAAAATAATAAATTTACAAGTACTTTTTTATGACATTTTTATATTTTTTTTGCTACCCGAGTTTTAGTTCTTAACAATATTATTAATAGTTATAATATTTTATAAATAAAATCATATTATAGCATTAGTAACATTACTAAAATTTCTGCATTTTTCTTCTAACAATGGAAAATTACAACATCTATCTCTTACATTTTTAGGTAATTTATTATTTTTATATAAACTGTATAATAATTTTGATTTTCTATTTACTTCTTTTCTATTAAGTGTTAGGAAGCGCAACTGATTTCTTAATAATTCAATTCTAAGCATTTCTTTTTTATCAGTAGATCTCTTATTTAAGTCAAACTCAATATAATTTTTTGAAGTAACTGGAATCATATTATTAAAATTAACTACCCCGTATACTCCATTATCAATCTTTAATAAATCCAAAGTATTTTTTAAAGATATATGTTTTGGTTTAGGACTAGAAAGTGGAGCAAAATATTCACACTTACCAACCATAAATAATACTCCAATAAAAGGTCTCAATTGTTTTTGTCCTGCATTATATGGTACTTTATTATCAAATGTTCTTAAATAATCACAATAATTTGAATCTACTTTTACAATTTTAAATTTTTTATACATACAGTATCACCCTCCACATCTATTAATTAATTATAACTTTAGCATAATAATTATCATTTGTTATTTTTACTTATTAACTATTACCATTATAATCTAAAGAATTTAAAATGTCAATAGTTTTTCATACATTTGTTTGAAGTGTTTTGAGTAAAAAAAGATTAGAGTTTGCTCTCTAATCTACTTTTTTAGCTGCCATTTATAGAGCTGGCTTCACTCACTTTTTTAGCTGCCATTTATAGAGCTGGCTTCACTCGCTTTTTTGTTGCTACATAAGTAGCATTATTATTATATGCATAAACTGCACAACATAATCACTTATGTGTAACTAATATACCACAATAACATGATTTTTGCAACTATTTTTATTCATAAATCGTTATTACCGTTCAAATTGTCCAGCTACATATTCTATTGGTTTGTATACAGTTCCAGTAAACCATACCTCACCAGAATTTTTATCTCTAATTATAAACATATATGGTTTATCAAAGTCTAAATTTATCTTTTCTACTGGCACATCATACAAATAATCAAAACCACCTACGCCCGTACCAAAATCTCCTACATAAGTAACTGCAGCTGCTTTTATTCCTTCATTAGCAAATTCAATATTTGTTTTTTGTTTTGCATCTTCAATATAGTTTTTACTTGAAGATATATTAGATAAATCTGCTTTATTAGAATCAAATACATTAGTTATTCCTAACTTTTGTAAATCTTCTTTTATATTTAAATCATAATCAAATTTAAACATTGGAATATTACCACGTATTTCTGTGATAACACCTTCTTTAAAACTTTCTAATTTAATAGGTTTTAATTTATTAATTATAGTATTAATTTTAAATGCATTTGTATTTTTAATATAATTATCAAGACTATCATTCTTAGGCATAATACCTACGTATTGTAGGGTTATTCCATTATATTCTTTTAAATCTTTAGCAAAAGCTTTAATATCATCATCAACATAGAATTCAAAATCAGTTGAACTTTTAAGATCTTTATATCCTTTATTAATTTCTTTTATATAATTATTAACATATGTTTCTACATCTATATTTTCTTCATGTGCATGGTATTTTTTATATTCTTCACTATTTAACCAATCTTGATACCTTTTTGTAATATTATCTCTTATATTTTGTTCTCCAAAAATGTTTACAATATCATATTTATTAGCAACTGCCATAATTTCTAATGTATCAACGCTTTGATTTCCATCAAATTCTGTTGATTCATGGTAATGATTGCGAGTCTCCCAATAATTTTCATGTTGATAAGAAACTGCAAAATAACCTAAATCATTAATAACATTAACCCATTCCATATCTATTGCTAAAGCGTTAGCTAATATAAAATTATTTTGAGAAACATCATCAAATAAATTATTAATTAATTTAAATGTTTTATTACTTACCCATGAATTTAGTTTATTAGGAGTTTTAAATGAATCAAAAATAACTTCCGCATTGTATTTATTAGATAATGTATTAATATAAGAATCTTTTATTGAATCTTTAAAAGAATCTCTTATAAATAAAGCATTAGCAAATGACATATTAGAATTATTAGAGTATTTTTTAGCATTATAATCCCCTATTACACTAGATATTTGTTTCTTGGTTTTGCCATTAGCACCTTCATTAAGCATTGATAAAGCATATTTTATAGATAATGGACTATATACTTTATTTTTTCTTTCATTTTCTAATTGTAAAAAATATAAATCAAAATCTTCTAAAGAATTACCAGATAATTTATATTTATTATTATAGTTTTCATCAGATAAATCCTTGTCTTTGTCTTTATCGGTTAATGAATTACCATCTTTTTTGTCCCCCACTTTACTAGTTGTTGTATTATTATCTTTTATTTTAAAGAAATAAATACAACCAAGGGTTGCCACGATTAATAAAACAATAGCAATTATTATAATTTTCTTTTTTTTATTTTTCTTATTTTTATTAACATTTGTTGTCTCAGTTGTTGTATCATTATTCTTATTTGTTATTGTCTCAGTTGTTGTATCATTATTCTTATTTGTTGTTGTCTCAGTTGTTGTATCATTATTCTTATTTGTTATTGTCTCAGTTGGTGTATTTTCATTCATATTTGTTATTGTCTCAGTTGTTGTTTTATTTTCGTTACTTTCCATTTTCTTATTCTCCTTACAATAAACATAATAACATTACATTAACTCATTGTCAACAAAAAAAAGATAAGAAATTATTTAAGAAATTATTTAAGTTATATAAAAATTACTTTTTGCTTTTCTTATCTTCTTTTTTTATTTCCTTTATTTTATCTTGATTTTCTTTACTAAAACCTATTAAAATATTTTCATTCTTATTATGTATCTCATTTAATATATCTAGTAATCCATCACTATCATTAGTATTTGAAGCTACTTCATATGTCTTATGATTCTTAGTATATACTACTATACTATTTCTCACTGTAAAACCATATGTCTTTAAGGTATTATGATATGCCCAAAGAATATTATCATAAGATATTACCTTAAATCCATTTACTCTACTAATAATATTATTGTCAGTTAAACAAATATTTTCTTTTTTATAATACTTAGTACTATCTTTTTGCATTTCTTCTTTTAATAATTTAACATCATATTTTCTAACATTTTTCTTATAAGAAATAGTATCTACAATATAACAAATTATCAAAATAATACTTAATACTAATAAACCAACACCAATTCCTATTAAAATACCTACTGTTTTACTACTGGGCTTAACTGTCTCATCCAAGTATGTTTTTCCTAAATAATCTTCATAATTAGATTTATCTATCTTAGTACCAAAACACTCTTCAAAACTATTTATTGCAACATTCTTAACATCTTCTCTTATATTATAAATATAACCCTTTAACTTATATTCAAAATTATCTGGATCCTTATCTGCAAGTTCTTTTAATTTTTGATATGTTTCCTTAGTAATCCTAGCTACAAAAGTATAACCATCTTTATCCTGAACAAAGTAATAATCTAAATTACTATCATCATTCACCGCGAACTTAATTGCATATACTATTGTTACTTCCGCATAAGTATTATTCTTATCTTCACCCTTTGCAATTAACTCATTATAATCTTTTGGTATATCAGTAATCTTTTTATTATCAATTTCATCTCCTACCAAAATCATAACTATTGCTATAACAAAAGCAATAACTGCATATAATAAAAGTTTAGTCTTAGATTTAAAAAACTTTTTTATTTCATCTCTTTTCATAACATTTTCTCCTTTTAAATAACATGATTTTTTCTTAAACACTTATAGTTGTTTTGGGCAAACTATTTTATTATTTTTTTCTTTGCACTAAAACGCGAGAGCAATGGCCATACTTAAATACTTAAAAGTAAAAATTCTAATCCTACTTCACCATTAACATTACCTAATTTAATATCTTTATCTAAATTAGCTAATTTTAAAATAATATCTAATATTTCCTTAACACTATAACTATAACACATATTTCTAGCTAACTTAACAGGATAAGGATGTACTTCTAATTCCTTAGCAATTTTATCATCACTATAACCATCACTTATTAGTCTCTTAACCTGATATAACAAAATATATTTATTTGCTAGCATATTAATAATCATAATAGGATCACTTTCAAGTAAACATTCATGATATAATTTTAACATCTTATCCTTATCCTTATTCGTAATAGAATCCACTAAAGCAAATAAACTACTATCAATATTCTCATTAATAAGTAAATCAATACTATTTTTATCTATTTCCTTATCTTCTAACTTAAATAACATCAACTTATCCAATTCATTATTTATAGAAAATAAATTATTCCCTACCTTATTTAAAATCATCCTAGCATCGCTCATATTTATTTGATAACCATTCTCCTTTAAATAAGATATTATATAATTAGTATCAACATCTTTTTTATTTAAATCAATAACATTACCCTTATCACTCATTACCTTAGTAATCTTTTTCCTATTATCTATCTTATCACTAAGTAAAGTAAATACTAAATAAGACTTATCATTATAATTATTTAAATAATTAATAATCTTATCTGTTAAAATATCATTACTAGAAGTAAATATATTAGCATCATTTACTATAATTAACTTAGTATCACTAAAAAGATTAAAAGTATTAGCATCCTCTAAAATATTATCAATATTATCTTCATTCAACGAATACCTAATAATACTATTATTATCTATCTTATTTTTTTTTATTATCTTATCTATTTCCTTATCTATTAAATATTTATCTACCCCATATATTAAATAATTATTATTCATTACGGCCTCCTACGTAACCATACCCTATCCCTAATTTAGGTTTAACCCCCTTATACTTAAATAACTCACTGACACTTACAATTTTATAACCTTGTTTCTTTAATTCAGGTATCACCATCTCTACAGCATTTAAGGTAGCCACATAAGTATCATGCATTAAAATTATATCACCATCACTAACATATTTTAATATTTTATCCTTAATCTTATTAGAATTATGATATTTCCAATCCAAAGTATCTATATTCCATATAATAATCGGCATCGTACTAAGCTTCTTAATTCTTTTATTCATTGCCCCATAACTGGGTCTTAAAAACATTGGCTTAATACCTGTTTTATTATAAATAACCTCATTCGTTAAATCTATTTCCTTTAATATCTCTTTATCACTTAATTTAGTTAATTCCTTATGTGAATAAGTATGATTCCCTATATCCATACCATTTTTAACTAAAACATCCATTGTCTTAGCATATTTTTCTACCTGATTTCCCACTAAGAAAAAAGTAGCCTTAGAATCATACTTAACTAAAGTATTAACTATCTTAATCGTATTATAACTAGGACCATCATCAAAGGTAAAAGCTATGATTTTATCACTCTTTGTATAATTTAAAATATCATAATTATCTTCTTCAAAAACTCTTTTTTTAATAATATTATCTAACTCATAATCATAATTAATTTCATAAATATTTTCCTTAATAGTATTTAACTTAGTTACATATTCATAAAACTTAATAAAAATATTATTATCTTTAATATTATAATCATAATCAATAAACAAATCACCATTATCTAAAATAATAGTATTAATTCTTTCGCTCAAATAATTATCTACATAATTATCTACCTTATTATTATTAAAATAAGGATAATTTATCAAATATGAATAAGTGTTTTCTTCTTTTTTTATTATCTTATTAATAACATCATGCTTATTAATTAAAGAACAAAATACAAACAAAAACAATATAATTAATACTAAAAATATAATTATTAATAAGTGTTTTCTCTTTATCATTATATTCACCTATCTAATTATATTTTTATAATACTAGGTTATTATCTTTTTTCTAGTAAATCTTTAAATATTTTAGAAGTTGCACTAGGATTAGCGCGTCCTTTAGTCTCTTTCATTACTTGTCCAATAAAGAAATCTAAAACATTTCTTCCTTCCTTATACTTTAAAACCATATTAGGATTATTATCTATTATCTTATTGGCCATATCAATTAACTCTTCAGTATTATTCATACTAGTTATATTTAATTCCTTTATTAAAACAATTGGATCCTTATCTTCTTCTAAAGCCTTAGTTAATACTTCTTTTGCTTGTTTAGAAGTAATATTACCTTCCTCTACCTTCTTAATAAGATTAACTAACATATCTGGTTTAACTGATATTTCTAAAATACTCTTATCACTCTTATTTAAATAAGATAAAATAACATTATTAAGTAAATTAACTAAACTTTGGATATTTCCACTAGAAGTTAATAATTCCTCAAAATAATTAGAAATATCCTTATCCTTAGCAAGCAAATTAGCATCCTTAAATGAAATATTATAATTAGATACATATTTCTTAATTCTATCAAATTGTAACTCTACCTTATTAGCAAGAACTTCATTAATTAAAGATTCATCTATCTTAACATTAGGAATATTTGGCTCAATAAAGTATTTATAATCAAGGGCATCTTCCTTACTACGCATAGATATAGTAGTCTTAGTAGAATCATCATACCTTCTTGTTTCTTGTTTTATCTTTTTACCTTGATTCAATAATTCTGTTTGTCTCTTAACTTCATATTCGATAGTCTCTTTTACTCCTGTAATAGAATTAACATTTTTAACTTCAACCTTAGTACCTAATTTAGTATCATTTTCCTTCATTAAAGAAACATTAACATCACATCTTATTTGCCCTTTGTCAATTCTAGCCTCCGCGACATCTAAATATAAGAATAAATGCCTCAAATAATCTAAAAATGCTAAAGCCTCTTCCTTAGAATACATACAAGGTTCAGTCACTATCTCAATAAGTGGTGTCCCACATCTATTATAATCAAGTAATGAAAAACTAGAGTAGTGGTCTATACTAGCCGTATCCTCTTCCAAATGAATATCATGGATTAATATTTCTTTTTCTTCTTCACCTACATATATCTTAAACTTACCATTTACTCCAAAAGGCATATGACTTTGAGTGATTTGATAACCCTTAGGTAAATCAGGATAAAAATAATTCTTTCTATCAAAAACTAACCTACTAGCAAGTTCACAATTTAAATGTGATGCAAGTAATAAAGCTTCATAAACCGAATACTTATTTAAATTAGGAAGAATACCTGGCATCCCTAAATCAACAACATTAACATTAGTATTAACCTCTTCACTATAAGCATTCCTTCCCTTAGAAAACACCTTACTTTTACTCTTCAACTCACAATGAACTTCTAATCCAATTACTGTCTTATACATCATTATCCCTCCTTGCAATAATATCATGATTACCTAACTTATTAGAAATATGATAAGCCATATTTAATACCAAACTATCTTCTTTTGCTCTACCAGTTAGATTAATCGAAATAGGCATATTATTAACATAACCACAAGGAATAGTAATCGAAGGAAATCCTCCAAAGTTACCTATTTGTAGGTGATTTTCTAAAATCAAATATTCTTCTGTTAACTTATCACTAGCATCCTCTAATAAAGGAGCAATTCCACTTGTTGGTAAAATATATCCATCATATTCCTTAAATAAATCATTTATCTTATCAACAATTATCCTTCTTACACGACAAGCATTTAAAAATAACTTATCTTGGTTTTCTTTTTGTAAAACATAACTTCCAATAACAAATCTTCTCTTTATTAACTCACTAAAACCCTTAGTCCTAGCATCAAATATCATATCATTAATATTATCCTTATCACTTCTAGGACCATATAAAATACCAGTTAAATTAGCATTATTAGAAGTAGCCTCCGCACAAGAAATAATATTATAAGTAGGATATACTGCCTCAAGTAATTTCTTATCGATACTAACTTCCTCAATAACAAGACCTAATTCTCTTAATTTATCAATATTATCCATAAATTTCTTAATTATCTCTTCAGTTTCCTTATTATTTGTTTTAACACTAATTACCTCTTTAATATAAAATAATTTTCTTCCTTTTATCTCATTATCTAAATTATCTGCATATTTAATATTATCATCTTCCAAACTAGTCATATCATTTGTATCCTTACCCTTTAATACATCAGTAACTATGGCTACATCCTTAACATTTCTAGCAAATATTCCCACATGATCCAAAGAAGATGCAAAAGCAAATAAACCATATCTTGAAATTCTGCCATATGTCGGTTTAAAACCAACTATTCCAACATATGAAGCAGGTTTTCTAACCGAATCACCTGTATCAGAACCGATAGCAAAAGGAACAATACCTGAAGCAACGGCATTAGCACTACCAGCTGAAGAACCACCTACCATTCTCTTTTTATCCCAAATATTCCTAACTACTCCCGTATGGCATGTCGTTCCAGTTCCACCCATAGCAAGTTCATCCAAAGTAGTTTTTCCAACCAAAACACATCCCGCATCAATTAATTTTTGATATACAGTAGAATTATAAATAGGTATATAATCTTTTAAAATATTAGAAGAGCCCGTAGTTAAAATATCCTTAGTAGAAAAATTATCCTTTAAAGCATAAGGAATACCATTTAATAAACTATTTTTATTAGGATTATATTCTAACTTATCTAAAATAGTTACAAAATTATTATAATCCTCATTAAGTTTCATTGCTAATCTTCTTGAATTATTAAATAATTCTAGAGTAGTAACTTCCTTATTATCCAGTAACTTTCTTAATTCCAATACACTTAAATTATCATACTTCATTTAAACCACCTTTGGTACCTTTACTTGATCATTTTCTATTTCCTTAGCATTTTTTAAAACATCTTCCCTAGCTAATACCTCGACTAAATTATCACTTCTTAAATTAACCTCAATAGGAAAAGGCAAAACCATAGGTTCTATCTTATCAATATTATCAAATTTAGATATAATATCCATCTGTTTCAAAACAACATCAAATTCCTTTAACAAGGTCTCATACTCTAAATCATTCATATCAAACATTAATTTATGAGCATAATCTTTTAAATCACTAATATTTATATTCATACTCTCCTCCTTAATTACCTTAATATTGTATCATGTATAAATTAAGTTGTAAATTAATAATATTAAATTTAAGAAAATTTACTTTCATTTCTTAGTTGCTCACGCGTTTTAATGCATTAGAATAAATATTTACTTATCATATAAAGTATGCTACAATGACACAAAGGAGATTCATATGGATAAAGAAAACACAATTGAAAAAGAAATAAATCAATTCTTAAAAAATCTTTTTAATACTAGTTATAATGAAAATAAAATATTTCTAAATAACTTAAAGAATATTTACATACTGATATCTTTTCTATATAATAATTTAGAAAAACTAGATATTGATACCAAAGATTTAAGAAACACGACTAGAAAAGATTATGTAGAAAAAACACAATTGATAAATGATTTTTATAAAAGTCTAGGAATAAATTTTAAAGTGAATGATATTGAAAAAAATGGAACATTAAATATTTTAGAAACAAACGAGCCTATAGATGCTACTTCACAACTCACTTATGGTAACAATAATTATATTCTTTGTGAGGAGAGATGGTTTAAACCAAAAACAAAGGAAAATATTATAATATCTAGGAATTTCCATAAAGCTATAAATGTTTATAACAATGGCTTACTAATCGATTCTATAATATGGGTTCACGAAATAAGCCACTACAAAAATCAGCCTAAAGAAAAAAGACATGAAGTAAATGATATTCTAACTGAATTAATTGCATACACCGAAGAATTATTATATATTGACTACTTAGAAAATATTGGTTATGAAGAAGAAGCAAAAATATTTAAGATAATGGAATATCAAAATCTTTATAGTATCTTAAACTTTAGTTACTACATAATAAAAATAACTCTTCTTTATTACCTCTTAGGTAGTGTTAATAAAGAGAATTATTTATTATTATATAAGGAAGACAAAAGCTATAATAAAGCACTAGAGTTATTTAATAAAGGTAAAAATGATATAAGATTATGTTATCATTATTCTATTGCTATAATCTCTTTATATAATTATATAGAATATAAAAAAGATAAGAGCTTCTTAGAAAACTTAAAAAGATTAAATAAAGAAATAATGAATTATAATATATCACTAGAAAATGCTTTAAAAATAATTAATTTAAAGCTAGATAGAGAATCACTAAATAAAATATTAGATAGAATAAATATATATAGAAATAGTCTTTTAGAAGAAAGGAAAAATATAAAATAATCTTACAGAAATTAATTAGATTTTTTCGTTTATAATAAAGGTTCTAAAGCTCATAAAATCATTTTATTATTTTTCTACCTTACTGGTGTTAGCAATAAAAAAATAGACACTCTCAAGTATTTATAGAGTGTCCAACTCAATATTTTTAGAGGCGACATTTACTTGCAAAATCAAATGCTCCTCTTTTTTTATTTTATGCAAGATTTCTTGCTTACATACTAATAATATCATAATTTCTTAATATTATCAAAAATAATAACTATATATAGGAACAATATTAAAAGATTTCTTTTTTTATTTTAATATTACAATTACTTGACAATACATAGTAGTTGGTTATATAATACAGGTGAAAGGAGAAATATGGATACTCAATTTAAAAAAGGTGTATTAGAATTAATTGTATTAAGTCTAGTAAAAGAACAAGATATATATGGATATGAATTAGTTCAACAAGTTAGTAAGATTATTGATGTTAATGAAGGGACAATATATCCTCTTTTAAAAAGATTAACTAATGAATTTTATTTTGAAACATATTATCAAGAGTCCAGTGGAGGTCCTGCTAGAAAATACTACACTATTACAAATAAAGGAATAGTTAGGCATAATGAATTATATAATAGTTGGAAATTATTTAATAAGAAAGTAAATGATTTTTTAGAAAGTGGTGAAAAAAATGAAAAAAAATGAGTTTTTTAACGAATTAAGAAAGAAATTAAAAATTTTAAAAAAAGAAGAAGTAGAAGATATTATCAGGGAATATGAAGATAATATCAATGAAAAGATAAAAAATGGTTATAGTGAAGAAGATGCCATTAAAAGTTTTGGAAATATTGATGAATTATGCAATGAAATACTTGATGCTTACAAAATATCTTATGAAAATACTAATAGTTTTGAAGATGTAGTTAGTAATTATGTCAGCAAAATATCTAATTGGCTTAAAAATATTATATCTAATTTTAGTAATGATACTGCCGAAGAAATATTAAATATGATTTTTAAAGTTTTTGCTATTATCATTCTAATATTTATTTTAAGATTACCCTACTACTTAATACTAGGTATTGGTCATATGATTTTAGAAATATTTCCTAGTCCTATTGATGATATATTAACTTTTCTTTGGACTCTAGTACTAGAAATATCTTATATTATTATTGCTATTATGATGTTTATGAGTATATTTAAAAAGAACAAAAGGGAAAAGAAAATAAAAATTAAAGAGGATAAACCTGTTTTTGAAAATGTAAAAGTTAAAAACAAAAAAGAAACTACTAAAGATAGTAGTATTCTAAAATTCTTTATATCATTTGGAATATTTGTAACAAAGATATTCTCTATCTTCTTATTAGTCCCAATGGTATTACTTTTAGTATTTGCTTTAATATGTTTAGGCTTAGTAATTAGTTTTATCTTTGACAGTGTATTTCTCTTAGGACCAATGATTACTATTTTAGGTTTTGTTATCTTTCTAATTTCAATAATAATATTTATTACAAAATGTATATTTAAAAGAGAGGTTAAATAAATATGAAAAAGATTTTAATTAGTATGTTAATTAGTATGATTCTAATTGGCTTAGGAATAGGTATTAGTATTTTTGAATTTATGCAATACAATTATTTAGATAATGTTCCTAATCAATATGAAAAAGGCATTGAAGAGATAAATAATGATACAAATAAATTTAATAAAATTATTATTAATAATTCTAGTTATGGGATTGATAAAGTTATTGATGATAATATTGACGGAATTAAGGTTTTAGTAAGTTATTATCCTGATTATATGGAATATAATTATCATATAGCAGATAATTGCTTATATATAGAAACAAATAATATTTATAATATCAATAATAGTTATAAAATAGTTAAAAAAATGATAAAAGATAAAGAATTCTTTAATTTAAATGAATTAGAAAACATTGACATCACTATTTATGGTAAAAGTGAAGTTTTAAAAAAATTAAGCATATAAAAAGGAATCAATCGATTCCTTTTTGTTATCTAATTATTTTATCTTACGACATTCCAAATAATATCTCTTATCATAACTATGTCCCATTGAGAATGTTTTTCTTGGTAATGCTCCATCTAGGATAACCGTTCTAAATAATTCATTTTTAGACATAGCAGGAAGCAAGAAAGCAATATTACCCTTTTCCCTTCCAAGTTTAATCGTAGCATCATCGTCATGAATATAATCTATTTTAGTTTCAGGATGATTCTTTAAATAATTATCTAAGAAACTTTGTAGTGTGCCTACCGCTAAATTAGAATTAGTACATGATCTTTTTACATATAATACTTTTCTTTCACCTTCACATACATATTCAATTCTTTGTCCCTCAGCATCATTCTCATCAATATGATAACAATTCTTAAATTCAGTTAATAATCCATCTACATCTACATTAAACAAAACACGATGTATTGGTTCAAACTCTAATGCCTCACTGTGAAGATTAACAACTTCTACTAAAGCATAACGAGCAGGATGATTCAAATATTCTTCTTTACTTAATGTCTCTTTTAATTTTTCGTAGTGGGCTTTTGCAGTAGCCAAAGAATGATTACCATCTCCTACTGAGAATAACAATACTGGTTTATCAGTAACATCATATTTCTTCTCAAATGTTTCCTTGTCTGTAAAAGTTTCTAATTTATTAAATATCTCTTCAATTAGATTATCATTTAATTTATAACCCTTAACATGTCCTCCTTTTAACATCAAGTCAAAATCATATATCTTATCTTCTTCACTAACACTTTCATTTAAATTATCAATAATTTCTTTCTTTGGATCATCGATTAACAACATAACATGTGGTGTTTCCAACAAAGCATTTTCTCTTACTCTTAATCTAGGTGGAATTCTATCAACTACAGTCTTTTCAGTAGCTTTAATTAAACTAGTAGAATCTGCTAAATATGAATAATCCTCTAAATCAACCATACCGATTATTCCTTTTCTAACTCTACCATCATCTTGAGTTCTTTCTAGATAAATTAAACTATCCTTATATTCAGTAAAACAACCACTTTGAAGTAAATCTTCCATATTCTCATTTATTTTCTTTATTTTATCGGACACATCATTATCATTTAAATATATTTCAGGTAAAGTTATATTTAGAGTAGATGGACTATTACCCACGATTTCCTTTACCTTATCCCAGTATTCATTTTGTGATGTGTATTGATCACAAGCAATAACACTCCACTTAGTCATATCCACATCATGTGGTATTAAAATATTTGCTTTCTTTAATGGTATCATTTTTATTTCCTCTTTTCTATTTATTTAATTTTTCATTAATTCTCATTAATCTATTATATTTGCAAATACGTTCACCCCTAGACATCGAGCCTGTTTTTATTTGTCCAAGATTTAAACCTACCGCAAAGTCTGCAATAAAAGTATCCTCTGTTTCTCCACTTCTATGCGAAATTATAGTACTATATTTATTTCTTTTTGCTAGTAATATTGTTTCTATAGCCTCAGTAACTGTACCTATTTGATTTAATTTTATTAAAACAGCATTAGCCATATGCTTTTCAATTCCTACTTCTAATAACTTTTTATTAGTTACAAACAAATCGTCTCCAACTAACTGAATCCTATCCCCTAATCTTTCAGTTAATAATTGCCAACCTTCGTAGTCATCTTCAGCCATGCCATCTTCGATTGAAACAATAGGAAATTTTTCTATAATATACTCATAGAACTCAATCATTTGCTCTTTTTTTCTATTTTTTCCTTCAAATGAATACACTCCATTATTATAAAATTCACTCGCTGCGACATCCAAAGCTAAATATACATCTTTACCTGGTACATAACCAGATGCCTTAATCGCATCCATGATTAAATTTAATGCTTCAAGAGTACTATTTATATTCGGGGCAAACCCCCCTTCATCTCCAACTCCCGTACTTAACCTCTCAGTTTTAAGTATTTGTTTCAAACTATGGAATACCTCAGAGCCAATTCTCACATTCTCATTTATTTCCTTATGCATTGGAATAATCATAAATTCTTGACAGTCCAAACCATTATCAGCATGAGCACCACCATTTAATATATTCATCATCATTCTTGGCATGTAAGTACCACGCCCAATATACTCAAATAATTCCTTCTTAGCACATTTACTACTAGCCTTTAAACAAGCTAAAGACACTGCTAAAATAGCATTAGCACCGAGTACTTCCTTATTTGGAGTACCATCTAAATTAATTAATAATTCATCTATTTCCTTTTGATTTTGAACATCTAATCCAATTAATTTAGGCTTAATAATATCATTAATATTAGATACTGCTTTTAAAACACCTTTACCAAGATATCTATTCATGTCATTATCTCTTAGCTCTAAAGCTTCATGTACTCCAGTCGAAGCTCCAGATGGAACACTTGCGGTTGCCTCAGTATTATCTTCTAAAATAACCGTGGCTTCAACCGTAGGATTACCTCTTGAATCTAATATTTCTCTTGCAATAATATTCTTTATTTTCATTTCCATCACCAAATTTATTATACTATTTATTTTTATTTTTTTCTATGTTTATTTTGTTATTTATTATTTTTGACATTATTTAATACCTTTAAGCGGATACTTTTGAGTAAGAGACAAAACTTTTTTCTTACAATCAGTAAGTACTTCCTCACTATCTTTATTTCTTAAAGCCATCATAATAATATCCGCGACCTCTTTAGCATCATTACTATCAAACCCTCTAGTCGTAACCGCGGGGGTACCTATTCTTATACCACTTGTAACTGTAGGTTTCTCTTGATCGTATGGTATAGTATTCTTATTAACTGTAATACAAATACTATCAAGTATATTTTCAGCATCAATTCCTGTTAAACCAAAACTATTTTTTACATCGATTAACATCAAATGATTCTCAGTATCATTAGAAACAATTCTAACATTATTTTTTTTAAATTCTTCACACATAGTACGTGCATTAATCAAAACATTTTTAATATACTCTTTATATTCTAAAGTCATTGCTTCGTAAAAGCACTGTGCCTTTGCCCCGATTACATGCATTAAAGGTCCACCTTGAATACCTGGAAATATAACTTTATTTATTTTTTTAATTATTTCTTCATTATTAGTTAAAATAAATCCTCCACGTGGCCCCCTTAAAGTTTTATGTGTTGTTGAAGTAACTACATCAGCATATGGTAAAGGTTGTTCATGATAACCCGTGGCAATTAATCCCGCAATATGAGACATATCTACCATCAAATAAGCACCACATTTATCACAGATACTCCTAAATCTTTTAAAATCAATCTTACCTGAGTATGCACTGAAGCCCGCAATAATCATTTTAGGTTTCTCTCTCAAAGCCACTTCCTCGATAATATCATAATCTAATTTTTCGGTATGCTCATTTAAATTATAAAATACTGAATCATAATCAATACCACTGAAGTTAACTTTACTACCATGTGTTAAATGTCCTCCATGTGATAAATTTAAACCCAAAACCTTATCCCTATTATTAAGTAAAGCCCTGTAAACTGCCATATTTGCAGACGAACCACTATGAGGTTGAACATTTGCATATTTAGCATTAAATAATTTACAAGCATATTCAATGGCCTTTTTCTCAAATATATCAACATATTCACAACCACCATAATATCTATGATCAGGATATCCTTCAGCATATTTATTAGTTAATATACTACCCTGTAATTTTTTTATATCATTAGATACATAATTTTCAGATGCAATTAACTCAATATTATTTTCTTGTCTTATTCTTTCTTTTTCCAAAGCATTTTCTAATATTCTATCCATATCTATACCTCCTAATAACTATTATACAACAAAATATTTTATTTTTTTTAAAATAATCATTAAATATGTAAATAATTAGATATTTTTATGCTTTGGCTACGCTGTTATCAGTATTAATATATTGATAATAAATATTGATATATTAGAAAAACAAGACCAAAAAAAGAAAAACCCTTGATAAACAAGGGATAAATCTCATATGGCGTCCCCAGAAGGATTCGAACCTTCGACCGCACGCTTAGAAGGCGTGTGCTCTATCCAGCTGAGCTATGAGGACAGTATGTCTTCTTTTTTTGAAGAACATACTCATTATACATCATTTTTTTTAATTATTCAATATCTTTTGTAACAATTTTTGTAATTTCTTCATTTTCTACTAAAAATATGACTTCTTTAACATCATAATTCTCTTGTATAGACATACTTATCGTATACAATACCTCTTCTAAAATACTACTACCCGTAATATCACTTAAAATCATATTATTAAAATTTAACTTAATAGTATTATCATTTATTTCATAATTAAGTAACTTAGTACTAACATTTAAAAAACTCATTAAATTACTCTCATATATTGGAGCACTAGTTAATTCCTCAATTATTATCTTAACCTTATCTTGATTAGTATTATTAATATACTTAGTAACAGGTACATAATAATAATTATCATTAAATTCACTCAAATAATATATTGTATAACTATCTATATTCTTAGTATTACTAATATCATATACCTTATTAACACCATAATTTTTATCTAAAAACGTAGGAATATTCTTCTTACTATTAGGTAACTTAGTTAATGGTTTACCCTCTACATAAATAATTAAACCATTTATACCATCTATACTAGTTAAAGTATAAGTAAGTGATTCTATCATCTTCTCCTCGTATTTTTTATTAACATCTAAAAATTCCTTTGAAAAATCTATTTTCAATATTCCATTTTCTAAAGATATATTTAATACCTTAGTCCCACTTGGAATAACACTCTTAAATCCATTTGGTATAATATCACTCTTTTTACCATCAATAGTTAAACTCTCAATTAAATAAGAACTTTTTTCTACTAAATCATCACATTTACAACCACCTATATTAGTCTTAGATACATAATCATTACTATCTAATAAATAAATTACCTCTAAGTTATTAGTATATACATAATCTAATTTTTGATTAATATTAAGTGTTTTTTCTTCTTCCTTATTAGAAGGAATTAAATATATCAAAAGCAATACAAATAAAGTTAAACTACTAATAATTATTTTTCTAATAGACATTTTTCTAAGCATAATGCACCTCTTAATAAAATATATGAATTATTTTCTTATTTATTATATTTATCATCACTTACTAATTTATCTATTATCTTAAATACACCTTCAACCCCTCTTTTAAAATAAGTATTTATCTTCTTACTAGTATTAAAACATGTATTAGTAAGTTTATTCTTATAACTCTTCTCAGTACTCTCTAAATAATCGGTTATATCTAAATTCTTATTGTTTTTAACATCATTTTCAAATTCTTTAATCTTCTCACTAGTTAAAACCGTTCTCTTCCTTACATGATATTCATAATAACCACTTTCACTAGCAAAAAAGATAAATATGTACAAAACAAGTAAAATAATAAAAATATCTTTAATTATTTTATTCTTATTCATACTTCACCCCCTTAAACATTATTTTTTTCATATTATATTTCACCATATTAATAATAATATAATTATATTTAAAAAAGGGTCGATTTATGGATGCAAAACAATTATATTACATAAATGGTAGAATATTAATCTTTTATTATCTTTTAAAAAAAAGAAATTACATAATAATATATATTAAATACAAATAAATCAATACATATTTTTAGTGCTAATTGTAAAATTAAAAGGACTTTTTTTCTATTTTAAACTACTGTTTTTATAATATTTGACATTGCAAACTAAAAATGATATTATTAAGGCAAGATAGGAGGAAAAATCATGAAAAAGAAACATTATAAAAAAAACATAATAATATTATTATGCATAATTGCAATAACTGTACTTTTTATTTTTATATACAATAATAACCAAAAAAAAGAAGTTCTGTTTTTAGCTATTTATAGTGATTTATGTGATCATCAAGAAAAAATATATATTGAAGAAGATGGTATCAATATTTATACTATTTGTATTGATAATATTTTGACAAACAAAAAAGAAAATTTAAAGCAAAAAATCGTGAATGGAAAAATGAAATTTAACGAACTTTATCAATATGCTAACAAAACAATAAAGTATAGTGATGGTGGATCTGTACAGTACATATATGACAATTTTACCATAAATAAATGTAATAGTTTTTCTGGAAGAAAAGACATTATTATTACGAGAAACACACCAGACATATCAATATGTAAATAATTTCTAATTTTGAATAATTACCATTTTTTATAATATTTATATATTTAAAATTATATTATTCTTATCGCTCCTAAAAAGGAGGTGAACCTAAAAAAATATATTTAGAAAATAGATATTAAGTCAATATTATACAACCAGATAAAAAATCAAATATATTTTGTTTTTTTATACTCTTTTCACATAAAACCTATTACTATCTTTAATTATTTTATTCTTATTCATACTTCACCTACAAACTTAGTTAAAACATTAGATAAAACCTCTAAAGTATTATAAACTTCTTCTATCGTATTATCAACTCCTCCTATTTCAATTAAAATACAATTTTTATCAACATCTTGATTATAAATACCATCCACCCCTTTACCACTTTTTTTATATATTCCTTTAGTTAAAGATGGATAATCTTCCTTAATTAAATCATTTAACTTATTAGTTACCTCTAAATTATATTCATAATTTTTATGTTCTAAACCTATTACAAATAATATTTTAGCATAAGTTTTATTATTAATAGTGACAGTAGTACTATTCCTATTAACCGAATCTCTATGAATATCTATAAAATATTTTAAACTATCATACTTATTCATTTTTTCTAATAGTAACATCCTAGTAGCCTTATATGAACTAGCATAATTCCAATGATTTAAATTTAAAAATTCACTTAAATTAGTATCCTCAACAATAGTAGAAATCCCATTTTTATTTAGTTTCTCTTTTAATATATAAGATGCCATTAAAACATTTGGAGTAATATTATATATACTTAAATTCTTATTATTATAATTTTCCAATTGATGTGTATTATATAAATATATTATTGGTTTACTAATATCTACCTTGTATGGATCCTCAATATATGAACTTATTTTTTTTAACTCTTCTAAATTACTATAATCATCATTATGTTCTAAAATAATACTATTATAATTATTTGTTTTACTTACATAACTAGCAATAATACTACTGGGTTTAGTAATATCAACATGAGTAATAAAATTAATAGTAGAATTAACTACATTAATTAACTTATTATTATATAAATTATTACTATTACCCATTCTTACTAAAGATTTAATAAAATTACTATTATTAATATCCTTATTTTTTCTTAAAGAATAATAAAAAGAATATGAAAAACTAATGTATATAATAGTTATTAAAAATAATATCTTTATTACTCTTAATTTATTACTTTTTTTATTGTTATTCTTAAGTCTCATCTTTTTCATACTATCACCATATTAATAATAGTATAAATATATTAAAAAAAATATCGATTTATAAGAAAAAATATTATATATTCAAAATATATAATAAAACCTCCTTCTCCCATAAAAAATATGGAATGCAAATTTATAATTTACACACCATATTATACAATGTCTTATTTAATATTTATCATGTATCTTTATACGAGACACAGTTAAGTTAACGAGACCGACACAGTTAAGTTAACGAGACCCTTAAGTTACATTTTTGGCCTTATTTAGCAGTATCTGTGTAAATGGTCGCTTACGCTCCCGTAGTGGAAAGCACCACACGAAACCCGCCGCTATCTTGGGCTCTACCCGAGGTGACGAAGAAGAAGAACACACCAGCACTATCCCCATCGTAGTAGCCCCCGCGTGAAAACCAAGGGAAAGAAGAACCAACAAAGCGCGCGACGTCACTATACCATCCTCTTGTTTCACCTGTTGCATCTCCTAAATGACTTGCTGATACGTTATTTCCTGAATATATATCTATATGTTCTGCTGGTACTCCACTTACGGTTAATCCTGAACTTCCTGCTGTTTTATTATAATTTCCCATTACATATTCATATGCTCCTCCACTCATATCATATACTCCTGTGATATTTCCCGTTGTTGATTGTCCGGTATTTGTTTTATAACTTGTACCTGAGCCTCCTCCAGTATAATATGAGCTATTATTATTTATAGTAATATCTGTTATTCCAAGTCCATAATTACTTTGTTTTAAATATGCTACTGCTCCCCATTCGATATTTTTCATCATATGGGAATCACTTTGATTTATTCCATTACTTGTTATATAATCTGTCGATCTAAATAATTTACCTGTACTATACATATTAGCTACTGTTATATTTCTTAGAGATGTAATTCCAGGTTTTACTGTTGGTTGTGTTTCACTTCCTGTTGTTTCAAACTTTCCTACCCATATTCCTTTTAATTCTGTTTTATTACCACTTGCATTTATCAAGGTAAATGCTGGATGTGTATACCAATTCCCATTTGCTTTGTTTTGACATGTTTCTTCACCTGTATCACTAACTTGACATGTTGTTTCATCATTTTGTCTTGAAGTTCCATAAACAAACTCTACATCTATTACTTGAGGTGATGTCCCACTAGTAAAATCTACATTAAATAATTTATATCTATATCTTGGTATCCATACATAATAAGCAAGTATATCATCTTCAGGTATTACAGTATTATTATTAGCATTCATATATGTATCTCTTTTATCACTTGTTACCATAACAGCATTAGCCCACATCTTATTCTTATAATTATACCAATTATTATCTGTATTATTAGTATCAGCTTTAACCCAATTAGTGCCATCATATGCTATAGGTATCATTCCTTCTGCCAAAACTGGAGCATTAGGAATAGTATCTTTTGTATAAATAGCATTACCATTAGTGGTTAACTTACCATGATAATGTTTACCAATCTCTTCATTTGGGGCACCTTCTTTTAACCATGCTCTAATTTCATAAGTAACATCTGCTCCTGCTTTTAATTCGATATTACTTTTAATAACATTATCAGTTAAACTACTAAGTACTACTGGTTCTTCATCATTAAATTTAATCATAATATAATCTGCACTTAGTTGTTTATCATTACAACCATGAGTTGCAGTATAATCTGCATCTATTACTAATTTTAAATCAAATTTATAATCTAAATTACCCTGATTAATTATTTTAAATCTATATGGAGTTAAATTAGCCCCAACACTATTAGCGGTAGGAACTGCTCCTTCAACATTAATAACACCCCCTAAACCTTCACTAGTATCATCAAATACTATTTGAAGTAATCCAGTTTTATAGTTATTAGCATATTCTGCTTTATCTAATCTTTGAAACATCGCATATGATCCACCAAGTAAAGAAATTACTATTAAAGAAATGCTAACAATTACAAATAATTTTTTATGTTTACTTAAATAATTCTTTATTTTCATACTTATACCCTTTCCTTATCTTATAAATAACTTATTCTATTCAATTTTATCACAATAATTTTTTATTGTCTATATATTTTTCTAAAAATAAATGATATAATTAATATGTATTGGAGGTAATTATCAATGAAAGTAATATTTATTAAAGATTTAAAAGGACAAGGTAAGAAAAAAGATATAAAAGAAGTAAGTGATGGTTATGCAATGAACTATTTAATTAAAAATGGCTATGCTGTCAAATATACTAAAACAAGTAATGAAATATTAAATAATGAAATTAAAAATGAAAAAGAATTATTTGAATTAAATACTAAAAATGCTAACATAATAAAAGAAAAACTAGAAAAAGAAGAAGTAACATTTATAGTTAAATCAGGTACTAACAATAAAATATTTGGTTCTATTTCAACAAAACAAATAATAGATGAATTAAATAAATTAGGTTATAGTAATATTGATAAAAGAAAAATATTAATTGATAATCCTATTACTTCATTAGGTACACATATAGTTAAAATAGAATTATTTAAAGATGTTATAGCCAATATAAAAATAAAAGTAATTAGTAAGTAGGTGTTGTATGAAAGAAAAAACATTACCAAATAATATAGAAGCTGAAAAATCTTTACTAGGATCAATGTTTTGGTCTTTAAATGCACTTCAAAAAGGATGTGAAGAATTAGACAAAGATGTTTTTTATTTAGATAGTAACAGTAAAATATTCGAAATTATTAAATATCTATATGATAATAAAAAACCAGTAGATATATCTAGTGTTACCACTGAATTAATTAACAGAAACTATTTAACTTCCATCGGAGGAGTTCCTTATTTAAATGAAATAATTGATTCTGTCGCCACAGGAGCTAATATTGATTATTATATTAGTATTGTTTTAGAAAGATATACTCTAAGAAATTTAATTGAAGTAACTACTGATATTATTAGTAATTCTTATAAAGATAATATTAATGTATATGATTTATTAGAAAGTGCTGAAAAAAAGATTTTAAATGTATCTAAAAATAGAAGAACAAGCGAATTTAGAAGTATTCAAGATGTTTTATCAAAAGCCCAAGACGATTTAGAAACATTAGCCAAAAATAAAGGCAACATCACTGGTATTACATCAGGCTTATGGGACTTAGATAATCTTACATCAGGTTTTCACCCTAACCAACTAATTATTATTGCCGCGAGACCTGCCGTTGGTAAAAGTGCCCTTGCCTTAAATATGGCTATAAATGCTGCCAAAAGTACTAAAAAGAATATTGCCATATTTTCATTAGAAATGCCCGCGGAACAACTAGTATCAAGAATGATAAGTTCCGTAGGCCAAATAAATGGTAAAAAATTAATGTCAGGTAAATTAGAAAATGAGGATTGGCGCCGAGTTACCGAAGCCATCAGCCAACTATCGGATACTAATATTTATTTTGATGATTCAGGTGGTATTACATCAGGAGAAATAAAAGCTAAATGTAGAAGATTATCCACGATTGGCGAAGGCTTAGGATTAGTAATTATCGATTACTTACAATTAATAAGTGGCTCTAGTCGTATCTCAAGTGCCAACAGACAACAAGAAGTATCGGAAATATCAAGAAATTTAAAACTCATGGCCATGGAACTAGGAGTCCCTGTCATAGCCCTATCACAATTATCAAGAAATGTTGAAAAAAGAGAGGATAAAAAACCAGTTTTAAGTGATTTAAGAGAATCAGGTTCTATTGAACAAGATGCCGACATTGTCGCAGCCATTCACAATCCAAATGCTGATAAAGAAACACCAGACACAGAAACACCTGTACCAGTACAATTAATTGTCTTAAAACACAGAAACGGTCCAACTAAAGATATTAATTTATTATTTAAGAAAAACACCTCAACATTCTTATCATTTAAGAAAGAAGATGAAAATGATGCAAAATAAATGGTCTATATCCCTTATTTGTACAACCATAATTATGTCATTATTTATATTTGTTTTAGGATTAAATAATCAAACTAATAAAACTCCAAAAGAAGCATACCAAGTTTATTTAGATGGTAAATTACTAGGAATTATCAAAGATGAAAATGATTTTCAAACATATTTAAATAGCGAACAAGAAAGCATTAAAGATAAATATAAAGTAAATAAAGTATATGCTCCAAAAGGAGTTGAAATAAAAAAAGTAAAAACTTACCAAAACAAATTTAATACCGAATCACAGATATACGAAAAATTAAAAAATGATAAACCTTTTACTGTCAAAGGCTATGTTATTACAATAAAATATAATAATGATAATCTAAGTGAAGGTGAAAAAGAAAGAAAACCTATCAAAATCAATGTCCTAGATAAAAAAGTATTTGATGATGCCATAACGAAAACGATAAAAGCATTTGTCAATGCTGACACCTATGATAAATACATGAAAAATATCCAAGAAGAAATTAAAGACACAGGTTCCATTATTGAAAATATCAACATCGATGATGATATCACCTATAAAGAAGATTTAATATCCACAACCGATGAAATATTTACTGATGTAGATACATTAGCCAAATACTTATTATATGGCACTTTAGAAGAACAAACAACATACATTGTTCAAGAAGGAGATACCATCGAAGATGTTGCCACGAACAACAAATTAAATGTTCAAGAATTTTTAATTGCTAACCCCAACTTCACAAGTGCCAACAATTTACTGTATGCCACTCAAGAAGTAGTCGTAGGCCTAATTAACCCAATTATAGACGTATCTGTTATTGAACACAAAGTTGAAAAGCAAGAAAAAGACTATATTACAGAAATTCAAATTGATGCAAATAGACCTCTAGGCGAAGAAGAAGAAATAAGAAAAGGTGAAAATGGTTTATATCAAGTTACTTACAAAAACGAATATGTAAACGGTCAACTAAGCCAAAGTTTAATTGCTAATTCAACCGAATTAAAACCTGCTGTCAACAGAATCGTTATAAGAGGAAGTAAATACGTTCCAAATAAAGCCGACCCTTCCTACTGGGCATGGCCTACCAACACCCCATATTCTATCACCACAAACTATACCTACAGATGGGGAACATTCCATGGAGCCATTGACATTTCAGGAACAGGTCATGGTTCTCCAATATACGCATCCAACAATGGAACAGTTGAAGCCATTGGTAAAGGATGCCCTTCCCTACCATACAACATTAACTGTAACGGAGGACGTGGTAATTTTGTTATTGTAAATCATAATTACAAAAATTATTACACAATATATCAACACATGAAAGATGTTTATGTCAAAGAAGGACAAACTGTCACAAGGGGGCAAAAAATAGGCACCATGGGTAACTCTGGTTATGTTGTTCCAAAACCAACAGCCTCAAACCCTACCGCAGGAACTCACTTACACTATGCCTTATATATAGGTAGTCCAAACAAAGGTGGAAGACATATAAATCCATATACACTTTATAGAAAAAAATGAAAATAGTAAATTTTTCCAGTGGTAGTAAAGGAAATACCACATACATTGAAACCAAAAACGCCAAAATACTTATCGATATGGGGAATAACTGTAAATATGTTGTTAATTGCTTAGAACAAATAAATATAAATCCAAAAGACATTGATGGCATAATTATTACCCATATACACAAAGATCACGTTGCAGGTTTAAATGTCTTTTTAAAAAAATATAACACTAAAGTATATCTTTCATTACCAATGTTAGATGGACTACCATTTATCAAAAATTACGAATTAATAGATAAAGATGATTTTCAAATAAAAGACATAGACATTAACATCTTAAAAACATCACATGATACTGAAGATTCAAATGGATATATTATAAGCAATAAAAACAAAAGCATTGTTAACATAACTGACACAGGATACATCAACAACAAATATGACAACATCTTAAAAAATAGAGATGTCTACTTATTAGAAAGTAATCATGATATAGAAATGCTACAAAACAGTAGTTACCCCTTTGAACTAAGAAAAAGAATTCTAAGTGACAAAGGCCACTTATCCAACGAAGATTCAGCCAAATACCTAACAAAATATATTGGTAACAACACTAAATATATTTTATTAGCCCATCTCAGTGAAGAAAATAACACCAAAGAATTAGCATATAATACTCTAAAAAATAAATTAGAAAAAAACAACATTAAATTTAATAACATCATAGTCTTAGAACAAAATTGTATTAGTAAGGAAATAATAATATGATAAAAATAATCACGGTTGGTAAAATAAAAGAAAACTATCTAAAAGAAGCCATCAATGATTACCAAAAAAGAATAAACAAATATCACAAACTAGAAATAATCGAAATTGAAGACGATAATATTATTAATGAAAAAGATAGAATCTTAAAACATATAAACAAAAAAGATTATCTTATTGCCTTAGACATTCAAGGTATTGAACTAACATCTATAGAATTAAGTAAAAAAATAGATAACATATTTATAAATAATAGTAATATTACTTTTATAATAGGAGGTTCAAACGGTATCCATGATAGCATTAAAAATATCGTTAATTATAAATTATCATTTTCTAAAATGACATTCCCACATCAATTATTTAGATTAATTCTTTTAGAGCAAATATATAGAAGTTTTAAAATATTAAATAATGAAACATATCATAAGTAAAAAATATTTAAAATTATAATACTACTTAATATTATTTTTATAACACAAAAGAAGACCAAAACTAGTCTTCTTTTAATATATTCAAAATTCCATTTACTGATAAAGTAGCACATTTCTTCCTAGATGCTTGCTTACATATATTTGAATATACCAAAGCCTCACCTAACTTATCTTTATTATAATCTTCTTCATCTATCATATTCTTATAATTATTAATAATATCTATTGCCTCTTCCTTAGTCTTACCAATTAATAATTTAGTCATAATCGAAGTAGAAGAAATAGATATCACACAAGCTTCTCCTTCAAACTTAATATCTTCTATTACATTATTATTCAACTTAACATAAATATCTAAATTATCAATACAAGATTCATTATTAGTATTTATTTTAATATAATCCTTTTCACTTGGTATACCACGATTACTAGGACTTTGATAATTATCCAAAATAATTGCTCTAGCAAGTTCACTATTCATTATAGTATCTCTTTCCATATATTCTCACTATTCCTTAAACAATTTAAAAGCAAATCAATTTCTTCCTTAGTATTATAAAATGATAAACTAATACGACAAGTATTCTTAATATTTAACTCATCCTTTAATATCTTAGCACAATGATTACCTGCTCTAATACATATATTATATTTATTTAAATAAACTGATGTATCTTGACTAAATACTCCATTAATATTAAAAGCTACTACCGAACCATTTGCTTTCTTATTATATATAGTAATAAAATCTAACTTCTCCAAACCACTAATCAAATACTCTCTAAGTTCATGTTCATACTTATTAATTTTGTCAATTCCTATACTATTAATATAATCAATTGAGGCTCCTAAACCAATAACTCCAGCAATATTAGGAGTCCCTGCTTCTAATCTAGTTGGCAACTCCTTCAGTACATAACTACCATCATGTTCAAACGTAGCATTCATTCCACCACCATACTCTAAAGGTATCATCTTATCAAGTATCTCATATTTTCCATATAAAACTCCTACCCCAGTAGGACCATACATTTTATGAGCAGAAAATGCATAAAAATCAATATCTAAATCTACTACATCAACGCCCATATGTGGAGTACTTTGAGCACCATCAACCACTACTAAAATATTATTCTCGTGAGCCAACTTAACAATTTCCTTAATTGGACGCACATCACCAATAACATTAGTAACATAAGAAACAGAAATAACCTTAGTATTATTATTAATAACTTTTTTAACACTATCTATTTCAACTTCCTTATCATCATTAAGTGGAATATAATTAACCTTAATACCAAGTTCTTTTTCCAAAACAAACCAAGGAAGCACATTAGAAGCATGTTCACTCTTAGTAATTAAAACTTCATCTCCACTCTTTAAGTAGTGACCAAAATAGCCAAAAACTATTCTATTTAAACTATCCGTAGTACCTGAAGTAAATACTATCTCATCACTACGTTTAGCATGAATAAAATCTCTTACCTTATCACGTACTTCTTCATAAGCATTATCTACTTCCAGACTAATATCATAGTCTCCCCTATGAGCATTAGCCGTATAATTTTTATAATAATCATTTATAGCCTCAATAACAGAATAAGGTTTAAACGTTGTAGCTCCATTATCAAAATAAATAATATTATTTTTAAGCATTGGAAAATCCTCTAACCTCATTTTTTCACCTCCAATTATCATTTATTATTTTTAAAATTCTCTCTCTTTTTTCCATATTAGTACTAATACTAGAAAATATAAATCCCTTAATTAACAACTTTAAACTATCCTCATAACTAATTCCTCTAGTCATCAAATAAAATAAATCTTTAAAAGAAAATGTTCCAATTACACTAGCATGCTTAGCAATAACTTCATTATTGTTAATATACATATTAGGATTAATACTAGAACAATTATCACCCAATAAAATTATCCTACTTTCTTGATTTAAGATACAGTTTTCTATTTTTTTCTGTAAATTACTATCAATATTAAAATTAACACTAGCTTCCTCGATTGTAATTGTTTTATCAACAATATCACTAACAGTACTATTTGCCTTATGATTAATAGAAATATCATAATTTTCATTACCTAAAGCTATATTAGCAAAATGATATTCAATTTTAGCATTTTCCCCATTTAAGTTAAAAACTTCTTTTTCACATACCTTCTTATTATGATAAAATTTAGTTATATTTAAACTAGCATTACTACCTATATTATAAACATTATCTACATTAACCTCATTATCTATAGAAAATATAGATAAATTAATATGAGTATTTTCTCTTATATCAAATACTAACCTAATATCATTACCAATGTATTCTAAATCGATATCATCGTTTTCCTCTAAAACTATTTTATTATCAACCAAACTAAGTTCTTGCTCTAATACATTACTTTTCATTCTTATTCTATTCATAATTATTAAATCCTATTAGATTATTTGTCTTAGTTTTATAATTTTCATATCCCTTTTCTTCAATTTCATGGGCTAAAGCAAATGTTCCTGTCCTAACGATATGACCATCTAACAAAATATGAACATAATCTGGTTTAATTAAATTAAGTATTTGAGGATGATGAGTAATAATTAACATCGAAGTATCTTTATTCTCTTTTAAATAATCATTAATATTTTGACAAACTATCTTCAAACTATCAACATCAAGTCCCGAATCCAACTCATCTAAAATAATAAAACTAGGCTTTAATAATTTAATTTGTAACACTTCATTCTTCTTCTTTTCACCACCTGAAAATCCACAGTTAAGATTTCTATGAATCATTGAAGAATCCATTTTTAATTCACCAGTAGCCTTTTCACAAGACAAAATAAACTCATATAGTCCAACATTTTTACCATATTTAGAAGAAAGTGCCGTTCTCAAAAAATCCTGATTAGATACTCCATCTATTGCCGTTGGATCTTGCATTGCTAAAAATATTCCTAAACGACTCACTTCATCAGTAGTTAAATTCAAAATACTATTACCATTAAATAAAATATCACCATTTATTATTTCATAATTATTATCTCTCATAATAGCCCTTGATAAAGTAGATTTACCAACACCATTTGGCCCCATAACAGCATGTACTTCGCCATCTTTAATATTCAAATTCAAATTATTTAAAATTATTTTATTATCAACTTTTACTTCTAAATTATTAATAATTAATTTTGACATAATAACCCTCATTTCCAATAAATATTTTATCACAAATAAAAAAAAAAAGAAACTATTTTGCTTCTTCCACTGCTCTAGTTTCTCTTATAACTGTTACCTTAATAGTACCAGGATATTGCATTTCACTCTCAATGCGATCTTTAATATCTCTTGCTATTTTATATGAAGTTAAATCATCAACTTCTTCAGGCTTAACAATAACACGAAGCTCACGACCTGCTTGCATTGCAAAAGTTTTATCAACACCCTTAATAGAATTACCAATCTCCTCTAATTTTTCTAATCTATGAAAATAATTTTCGGAAGAATCATTTCTAGCACCAGGCCTTGCGGCACTTATTGCATCTGCAATATTTACTAAAACTGCAATAACACTTGTTGGTTCTGTATCACCATGATGTGATGCAATAGCATTAATAACAACCTCGTCTTCCTTAAATTTCTTAGCCAGTTCAACACCAATTTCAACATGGCTTCCTTCCATTTCAAAATCAATTGCCTTACCAATATCATGAAGTAATCCCGCTCTTTTAGCCAAATTAACATTTTCACCTATTTCAGCGGCCATAATACCCGCGATAAAAGCTACTTCCATCGAATGTTTTAAAGCATTCTGTCCATAACTAGTACGAAAATTAAGTTTACCAACAATATCTAATAACTCTGGCTCCATCTTAGATAAACCAAGTTCATACATTGCCTCTTTACCATATTCCTTAACCTTTTGATTAACCTCAGCACACATCTTATCATAAAGTTCCTCAATACGTGCAGGATGTATACGACCATCCTTAATTAAATTCTCTAAAGTTAACCTTGCAATTTCTCTACGCATTGGATCAAAAGAAGAAATTACTATTGCCTCAGGAGTATCATCTATAATCAAATCAACACCAGTTACTGATTCAATTGTTCTAACATTTCTACCTTCACGACCAATAATACGTCCCTTCATCTCATCATTTGGTAAACTAATTACCGTAACAGTCTGCTCATTTGCCACATCGGCCGCATACTTTTGCATACACATAATAAGCATTTGCTTAGCTCTCTCATTAACCTCAAGTTTTGCTTCATCTTCTTTTTCCTTAATAAAATGAGCAACCTCTACAGCCATCTCCTCACGAGCCTCGTCCATTACAGCTTTTTTTGCTTCATCCTTCGTAAATTTACCAATTCGCTCTAACTCCCTAAGTTGTTCTTTTTTAATTTCTTCCATTTTTAATTGTTCTTCTTGGACCAACATTTGTCTATTAATAAGATTATTTTCTTTTTCCTCTAAAGAAGTTTCCCTATTCTGCAAAGCCAAATCACGCCTATCAATATTATTTTCTCTTTGTAATAAGCGATGTTCTGTACTTCTTATTTCATCCTTCTTTTCTTTAAAATAATTATTCGCATCATTTCTTATTTTATTTGATTCAGCTTTTGCCTCATTTAAAGATTCTCTTTTTAATTTCTCAGCTTCATTTTTAGCAACAAGAATAATCGAATCTGCTTCTTTTTTATCTTTCTTTTCCTTCAAATATTTTATTAAAATTATAGTGCCAATTCCTATAATAAGACCAAGAATAAACATTAAAATGGAGAGAAGTAAATTATTTCCTTCCATATATACCTCCATTTTCATTTTATATTTTATATAGAATCAATTTAATTTAAACCCTATAACCTTATTTTATATTTATTCTTCCCTATTGTCAAGTATCAATTTAACCCCGTACAGTTTCTACCTTTAAAAATAATACTTAACTATTTTAGATTTTTTTTCATAAAACAACAAAATCGTGATATAATTTAAAAGAAAAGAGGTGCTATATGCCTAGTTCAATGACTCATGCCTACTACGCTCAAAACGTATATGAAAAATTAAATGATAAATCCAAAAATAGAATTAAAAATAGTCTCAATAACTTAAAATATTATGCTCAAGGACCAGACAGTTACTTTTTCTATAATCTCATTATGACCAAAAAAGGCAAACAAATAAGAGATTTTGGTTCCTATATGCATAGACATAATGTACAAGATTTTTTTATTAATACAATTGACTATATCTACCAAAATAATTTAAAAAACAATCCTGAAGTCATGGCATACCTATACGGTTTTATATGTCATTTAATATTAGATTCCACAATTCATCCTCTAGTTTTCTACAAAACAGGAATATTTAATAAAAAAGATAAAAAAACATACAAATACAATGGATTACACTACGAAATGGAATACTTTATAGATATTTATATGATATATCAAAACGAAAAAATCGAAGCCAAATACTTTAAATTATCCAAATACTTTCATAAAATAAATAATTTAGATAATGATTTAAGTAAGTTAATAGATACAACATTTAAAAAAACATTTAACTTAGATAACATGTCTAAATATTACTTAAAATCAATAAAAGATTTAAGATTGTTTTTCAAATACTACAATTATGATCGCTTTGGAATCAAAAAATTAATATATCAAATATTTGATTTTATAGCCCCACAAAATGTAAGAAGAAAAAAGCCTTTATCATTTAATATAAAACATAATCAAAAAATTCACTACTTAAACCTAGAAAAAAACACATGGAATCACCCTTGTAATATAAATGAAACTTACGATTATTCATTTATTGAATTATATCGAATTAGCATTGATAAAGCTGTACATATAATCAATCAAATAAATGATATATTAGATAACTATAACATAGATAAAATTAAACAATTAATTCCAAACACTTCTTATATAACAGGAAAAGACTGCAATAGTAAAGAAAAAATGTATTACTTTGAATTCTAAGTAATGCATTTTTATTTACTAAAATAATTTACCACCCCTAAAACTATATTCCTAGCAAGTATTGCTTGATAATTACTATCCTTCAATTTATACCTATCATTACTATTAGTAATAAAACCACTTTCGATTAAAATACCAGGAACATTAATCTTATGATACATAAAATAACCATTTTCCCGTTTTATTTCTCTAACAGTTTTTAAATTACTTTTCAATGTTTCATTCATAATCTCAGCCAAAATCTTATTATTAGGATTAATATCATCATAAAATATTTGTAATCCACTCCATTTTGTCGAAGAATAAGCATTTAAATGGATAGAAATATACATATCACACTTACTCTCATTAATTAAATTAGCTCTTTTTAATAAATCACTTTGTTTTCTTTTCTTAGCATCAATAGAAGCCAAATCATAATCATCATCCCTAGTAAGTAAAACTACTGCTCCCATTTTTTCCAATTCAAATTGTAACTTCTTTACTATATCTAAATTTATATCTTTTTCATACACATTATCATATATAGCCCCAGGATCTTTACCACCATGCCCAGCATCCAAATAAATTGTTTTACCTAAAAGAGGAAAATCATTTACATAAGCATTAACCTGATTAACCGAAAACAAAATAATTAAAAAAAGTATTAATAATGTTATCTTATATTTATTCATAACACTTCACCTAATAAATAATATGAAATAATTTATTAGATAACACACAATTTTATTGCTTTATGCTTTTGCTACGCTGTTATAATTCTAAAAACTATATCACAAAATAATTCGTTTTATTTATCATATAATACTTCATTTTTTTCCCTTTTTTTAAATTTTCTACTAAACTATCAAAATTTTCTTTCATATTTTTTACTAACTCTCCATCAATCAAAATATTTTTTATTGACTTTAAAACAAATTCCTTATAACTATAATAGTAAAAGTCAAAAATGAATAAAAAAATTATAAATTTTTATTCTTATAACTAACAAAAGTATTTACTAAAAGCATTGCCACAGTCATTGGCCCTACACCGCCGGGAACAGGTGTATACATATAAGATTTTCTTTTAGCATTTATTGATACATCACCACATATTTTCCCATTCACTTTATTAATACCAACATCTATAATAATTACTCCATCTTTAACCATATTTGCCTTAATTAAATTTTTCTTACCCACCACAACAATTAAAATATCAGCACTCCTTGTATAATCCCCCAAATTCTTTGTTTTACTGTGGCATATTGTAACCGTAGCATCTTTTTTCAAACATTCTTGCAATATTGGTTTTCCAACTAAATTACTTCTTCCTACAACAACCACATGCTTACCCTTAAGTTTTATCTTATAAAAATTAAGCAAATACATAATTCCTTTAGGAGTACAAGGAATAAATCCATCACTACCATTTATTACATGACCAACATTAATATCAGTTAAACCATCAACATCTTTTAAATAACTAATCTTATTTACAATATTTCTCACATCATACATATCAGGAAGCGGTAACTGGCAAATAATTCCATCAACAGTACTATCATTATTTAACTCATTTATCTTATCAACAATTTCCTTCTCGCATCTCCCCTCCTCATAGGGGTAATGTCTAAAATTCATACCTATATACTTACAAGCGTTTTCTTTATTTCTAATATATATACTACTAGCATCATTATTACCCACACTAATAACACACAAACAAGGTTTATTATTACATAATTCTATTTCACCCTTCAATTTATTCTTAATTTCTAAACTTATTTTTTTACCATCCATAATCATTTCAATCACCACACATAATATACTAAAAAAGAAACAAAAAATCAATTAGTTTCATTTTTTCTACTCGTTTTTGATACTAAATTAACAGGTAATTTCATTTTCATAAGCACAACATCATTAATCATATCATTAACCATTTCATCAAACAAATACTCCTTAAACACACAAATCATCTCCTAACAAACCAATATTACCACTTTTAAAAATATAATGCATCAACTTCGACAAATAATCTAATATTTAGAACCAATACTGAATACCATAATGTATTTTATCACAAACTTTTTTCAAAATATGGACTTTATCTCATATTTTTGATATAATTTTTATGGTGATACAAAATGCATACTATGAATTATACAAAACAAAAAAACAATTACATTAACTATGCTAACCGTGGTATGCAACTAGAAAATGATATCAACGAAACAAATCTATATTATAAGAACTTTGACATTGCCTTAATCTACAAAAAACCAACACCAATCAAAGTTATTAAAATGGAATACCCTTACAAAATAAAAGAAGGAATATTTGAAACGCCATCTACCCTAGATTATAATGGTATATATAAAGGAAGATATCTAGACTTTGATGCCAAAGAAACTAACAGCAAAACCAGTTTCCCTCTATCAAATATTCATAAGCACCAAATAGAACATATAAAAAAAGTTATATTTCATCAAGGTATTTCATTTATTATAGTAAGTTTCACATCACTAAATGAAATTTATCTATTATTTGGAAAAGACTTATTAGATTTTATAAATAATAACAAAAGAAAATCTATACCACATAGTTACTTCAAAGAAAAAGGACATCTAATTACCTTAAAATATGCCCCAAGAATTGATTATTTAAAAGTAATAGATAAATATATGGAGGTAAAATGAAAAACTATATTGATAAAATTAAAAATACATTTATTAAAACAAAAGATTATCTTATTGCCAAGATAAAAGCATTACAAACTAAAGACTATATCATCATCAGTGCTTATTTAATACTAAGTATAGCCTCATTTATATTGCTTAAAAATTTTAGATTAATAATACTATTTACAATAATAATCTTAGCATATTACATTGGAGGATATTTTATGAAAAAAAAGAATAAAAACAAAAAAGAAAATAAGAAAAAATCCAATATTTGGAAAAAAATATTAATTATCTGTTTGTTTCTAGCAATATTCGCAATTATTGCATTTGGACTCTTTTGTGCTTATATTGTTCTTACCACAGAAACATTTAATCCCAATAAACTAACTTCTCGTGAATCAAGTATCATATATGACAAAGAAGGTAATGAAATATACACTTTAAGTAACAATCAAAATGATGATGTCGAAAAAAGAATTAAAATTACGTATGATGATTTACCTCAGGTTTTAATAGATGCTCTTATTGCTACAGAAGACTCAAGATTCTTTCAACATAAAGGTGTTGACCTTGCTCGTTTCCTAAAAGCATCCATTCTACAAGTACTTGGTCGTGATGCTGGAGGAGCCTCAACCTTAACCATGCAAGTATCTAAAAATAGTTTTACCAATACAACAAGCACTGGTATAAAAGGTATTATTAGAAAATTTAGAGATATTTATATATCCGTATTTCAAATAGAAAAGAAATATACTAAAGAAGAAATAATAGAATTTTACTTTAACAATAACCTTCTTGGAGGAATTAACTTTGGTGTTGAACAAGCAAGTGAATATTACTTTGGAAAAAGTGCCAGCGAACTTACCCTAGCCGAGGCCTCTCTCCTTGTAGGCATGTATCAATCTCCTAATGCTTATAATCCTTATAATCACCCTGAAGCAGCAACAAAAAGAAGAAAAACTGTTTTAAAACTAATGGTAAGACACGGTTATATTACCGAAGAAGAAGCGGCTATTGCTAATGCAATACCAGTAGAAAGTCTTGTTGTTAGAGACAGTGAAAATCAATCTTCAACCATACCATATCAAGGATACATAAACATGGTCATCGAAGAAGCCCAAAAAATTACAGGCAAAGATCCTAATACTACCCCAATGAAAATATACACTGCCTTAAATACTAATATGCAACAAACAATTGATGATATAATGTCAGGCAAAATATATACTTGGGATACCGAAAAAGTACAATCTGGTATTGCCATTGTCGATGTTAACACAGGTGAAATTGTCGCGGTAGGAGCAGGAAGAAACAAAGGACCACGTGATTACAACTTAGCCACAACCGCAAGAAGAATGCCTGGTTCAACTGCAAAACCTCTATTTGACTATGGACCAGCTATTGAATATGAAAACTATTCAACATATACATTATTTAACGATGAACCATGGACATATAGTAATGGAGTTAGTGTTGGAAACTGGGATGGAAAATATAAAGGTCTAATGACAATGAAATATGCTCTAAGCGTATCAAGAAATATACCAGCCCTAAAAACATTCCAACAATTAAAAAATAAAGACATTCTAAACTTTGTAACCAATTTAGGCATCAAACCAGAAATAGAAAATGGCTCAATCCACGAAGCCCATGCTATTGGAGGATTCACTGGAGTTACGCCTCTCGAACTAGCCACAGCCTATGCATCATTTGCCAACGGTGGTTACCACATTCAATCACACAGTATCAAAAAAATAGAATACATCGAAACTAAAGAAATAAAAGAATTTAAATACAAAAAAACAAGAGTCATGGCCGATTCTACCGCCTACTTAATAACAAATATGTTAGAATACGCTGTTAATTATCAATTTAACGGAGGAGCTAAAGTATCAGGCATGGCCGTTGCCGCCAAAACAGGTACAACTAACTATAGTGATGCAGATATTAAAAGATTGGGTCTAAGCAAAACAGCCATTCCAGATTTATGGACCGTAGCTTATACCCCTGAATATTCAATCGCGGTATGGTATGGTTATGAAAAAGCCGACTCAGAAAATCATTTAAAAAACAGTAACAACACCCCAAAAGACAAAATAATGAAAACAGTTATGACAGCCATTCCAAAAACAGGATCTAAATTCAACATTCCATCAAGCGTCGTTAAAAGTAAAGTAGAAATGGGAACATGGCCAGCTCAACTACCAAGTGATTATACCCCAAGTGCCTTCATTACAGAAGAATGGTTTGTAAAAGGAACAGAACCAACCGAAGTATCGGAAAGATTTGCTAAACTAGATGATGTAAAATCACTAGAAGCCAAATATAGTAAAACTAACAACACCGTAAAACTCACATGGACCCACACAACTCCAAACATTCTTTCCTCTTCATACTTAACTTCATATTTTAATCAAAACATCTTTGGTAATGAATCTGCTAAATACTTACAAGAACGCCTAGATTATAATGCTGGTACACTAGGACCATTAAAATATCACATCTATTTAAAAGATGGCAACAACTTAAAAGAAGTAGCTTCAACTACTAATAAAGAATACACCTACAAAATATCTATAAACGATACAAATAATCTTACATTCGTAGTTAAAGTTGAATATGAATATTTTAAAAGCAATGCCTCAAATGGTGTAACTAAAGAAATAAAAATAGATTCATCATCTATAACAGAAGAAGACAGTGTCGTTATGAAACTTATTGGAGACGAAATAGTTAACATCAAAAAAGGTGAAATATACAAAGAACCAAATCCAGGTATCAGTATCACCGAAGATAATATTAGCATATATAACATATGCACCATAAATATTACTGTTCAAACCAACAATAAAACTAAATCAGTGGCAAACAGTACAGAAGTAAGCAATTATATAAACGAAGCCGAAGTAGGAACCCATTATATTAAATATACTGTTAAATATGATGGAAAAACCTATACCAAAACAAGAACAATAAACATAACTGAATAAAACAGGTATTATTTACCTGTTTTTCTTTTATAATTACAAAATTCTTTTATCTTACATTCATTACATAAAGGAATAATTGCCTTACACTTATATCTACCAAACAAAACCAATTGATGATGTGTACGATTCCATCTTTCACGTGGAACCTTTTTCATTAATTTTCTCTCAACATCCAAAACACTATCCTTACTATTACTAATTCCTAATCTTTCACTCACCCTTTTTACATGAGTATCTACAGCCATCGCTGGCTCATCAAACAAAGTAGCCAAAACTACATTACAAGTCTTATGGCCAACCCCCTTAATACCTTCCAGGAATTTTCTGTCATTTGGCACATAACCTCCATATTCATATATACTCTTAACTATTTCCTTAACAAACAAAGCCTTTTTACGATAAGTTCCTATCTCCCTAATAATATCTTCAATATCATTTATATCAGCATTCATTAATTTTTCCAAACTATCATACTTTTCAAACAAAACAGAAGTAACCTTATTAACTTTTTTATCAGTAGTTTGAGCACTAAGTGAAACTGCAATTAAAAACTCATAATCCTTATTGTAATTAAGCTCACACTTAGCATCAGGAAATAAATAATCTAAATAATCATAAATATTCTCATTCATCTAACCAATTATAATCAAAAACATCAACATCCTCACCTTTTTTCTTGCGATATCGTTCCTTGTCCTTAATTACATCCTCCTTTGTCTTAATATTCTTCCTCTTCCATTCATATAATATTTTTTCAATATACCTTAATCCCGTTGCCCCATTATAAACCGCTTCCTTCAATGCCTCGATAATAAGTTCATTATTCATATTGGAATTAATCCATCCCTTAATAATTTCATATTCCATTGGAGATAAAGTTCTTCCAAACTCTTTCTCAAAAATGCCATAAATACCATCATCTTCCTCATCAACACAAATAGCACTCTTATCAATAGCAAGCCCAAGCAACTTACTATAAAGTAAATCTAAAGAAATATATTCCTCACTCTTACCATGACCATTCTTCTTAATATCAATAGAAATAATCCTCTTATCACATAAATTTGATATTATTTCCATAACCTTAAACTTATCCATATTTAAATCTAATGCTATCTTATTAGGATCATAACTACTATCATCACTCTTATTGAAAATCAAAATTAAAACAATTAATTCCTCTTCAGTTAAATTAAGTTTCTTATAATTATAAAACAAAATATTTGGTACCATCATAGGCCTATTCTTAATAAGTTCAATAATTAAATTACTATTATTCATAAGTTACCTCCTAATTTCTACTTCATTAATAAGTTTTCCATCCTCTATATCATAATAACTATACACTAAATAATAAGTATTCATAGACTCTTCTTCATACATAAGCATATTTCTTTTATAAACAATATCATATTTATTATAATTAATATTACCACGTTCTTTTTCCAAAACTAACTTATACTTATCATCAAAAACATACACCTTATCATTAGTCAATACTACATAATGATAATTATTCTTATTAACATAAACAATATCTTTAATTTTTGTCTTATTACTCACCTCATTAATTAAATCACCATCGTAATTACCCACGACAAAACATAATAAACAAAAAAATAAAGCAAATAACAAAACAATTCCAATTACTATTTTTTTCCACATATGCATACTAATCACTTAAGAATATTTTACCAAAGATATTAAAAAATGTCTAACTAATTAGACACCTTTTATACACAAATTATTCACTATAATTTTCTTTTATATACCTAACAATTTCTTCATATTCATTAATAACATTTCCATAAATAATATCTTTTTCTAAATTATCCATAATATTCTTTAAATATGAAGAAGGTTTTATATTTAATATACTAGCAATCTCAATGGGATGTATCTTAATATCACTCTTCGATAGTATTGGAAAATTCTCTCTAATAACATTAATTTCCTTCTTATCAATTCCCTTAATATCCGCACATATAGTAGAAATATATAAACCATATTTATAAACATTATATTTATCTAATAAATCCAGTTTCACCAATTCCCTAACCTTCTTCATCTGTAATTTTTCTAACTTAGTAAATGGATATAAATTATCCACATCCAATTGACTCCATATTCCAACTATATTATCACAAACAATAACATCTTTTAACTTAGAAATATCCAAATACTTATCTAAACCTAAATCAAGTATTAACCTAATTCCCTTTTCCCTATTACTACTAGAAAATATCTTATCTAATTCCTCTTTTTTTCTATTATAAGATAAATTCTTTAATAAATAACCATATTTTTTTAAATAAATCATAGTCTTATCATCTATCTTAAAATCGAGTATAGTAGAAAATCTAATCGCTCTTAAAATACGAAGTGAATCCTCCTTTATTCTATATCTAGGATTGCCCACTGTTTTAATAATATGATTATCTATATCACATCTTACATGAAGCAAATCAATAACATTATTATTACTATCAATACATAAAGTATTCATTGTAAAATCTCTTCTTAATAAATCCTTTTTTAAACTATTAATATATTTTATTTTTATTGGTTTTCGATTATTCTCATACTTTATATCTTTTCTTAAAGTAGTAATATCAAAAAAACACTTTTTATAAACAACAACAACAGAACCATAAGTATTAATAGGAATATTCTTAACATTAAATAAGTTAATTATATCCTTAGGTGTAGCACTTGTGCAAATATCAATATCAGTAGACTTTCTTCCTAAAATATAATCTCTTACAAAACCACCAACAATATATGCCGTATAACCATTACTTTCAAATATCTTTAAAATCTCAATAGCCTTCTCTAACATTAATTTATCACCTTTTCAAAAAAAAACCTTTAAGGTTTAGTTTAAAGATTCTTTTAATTTGCTACCTGCTTTAAATCCAGCTACAACTGAAGCAGCAATTTTAACTGGTTCACCAGTTTGAGGATTACGTCCAGTTCTAGCAGCTCTCTTTTTAGCGGTGAAAGTACCAAATCCAACTAAAGTAACTTTTCCTTCTTTCTTTAATCCTTTAGAAATTCCTTCTACCATTGCATCTAATGCTCTAGCAGCAGCAGCTTTAGATAAATCAGCATTTTCAGCAATGAATTCTACTAATTCTTGTTTTGTCATTTTTTAACCTCCATTATTTTTTAATAAGCATATGACATTAATAACATATCCTTACAACATAAAGATACCACGAAACATAAGTAAAATCAAGTTTTTTTTACACTATTTTACAAAAAAAAGCTAAATAACAATAGCAATCATGTTATTTGAGCCTTTATTAACAATTTTAGATAATGTTGTTCTTAATTTATATCTAATATTTTCAGGCATAATCGATAATTTTGCTTGAATTCCTTCCTGAACAATAACATCTAAACTTCTACCAAATATTTCACTTTTCCATATATCATTACTCTCTGGATCCTTCATCAAATAATTAATTAATTCCTTAGATTGTAACTCAGAACCAATAATTGGTTCAAAGGTACTCTCAACATCAACTCTAATCATATGAATAGACGGAGCAATTGCCTTTAATTTAATACCATATCTTGAACCTTGCTTAATTACCTCAGGTGTATCCAACTTCATATCTGACAAAGTTGGCGAAGCAATACCATACCCCGTTTGTTTTACCATCTTTAAAGCCCCTTTAATTTGGTCATATTCTGTTTTAGCAATACTAAGTTCCTGAAATAAATTAAGTAAATTAGCTTTTGATGTAATATTAACCCCAATAATTTCATTTAAAACTTGATTATATAAACCACTTGGAGCCTCTAAATTAATTATAACCTCACCAGTTGATGCATCTACTTCTGCAACATAAGATTTACTAATACAATCACAATCATTAAAATGACTAGTAATACTTTCAATATCTCTTAATTTATTGACCTCAATAACACTTTCTTTAATCTTATCAATATACATTTTCTTTAAACTATGATTATGATTTAAAACTGCTATCCACTCAGGCATATTAACCTTAACCATTGATATAGGAAATTCATATAAAGCCTCTTTTAAAATCATGTACATATCCTTCTCTTGCATAGATTCTACATTCATAGGCATGACTGGAACATTATAAGTTTCTTTTAAATTTAAAGCCATTTTCTCCGTTTCAGGTAACATAGGATGAGCCGAATTTAAAATAACTATAAAAGGTTTCCCAATTTCTTTTAATTCCTCAATAACTGTTTTCTCAGCCTCAATATAATCAGCACGTGGAATCTCCCCAATAGAACCATCAGTAGTCATTACAATACCAATTGTTGAATGATCTTTAATTACCTTCTCTGTTCCTATTTCAGCAGCCTCTACAAAAGGAATAGCCTCATCATACCAAGGTGTCCTAACCAATCTAGGGCCATTTTCATCCTCATAACCCTTCGCTGCCGGAATAACATAACCAACACAGTCAACCATTCTAATATTAGCAGTAAAATCGCCAACGTTTATTTTAGCCGCTGTACCGGGAACAAACTTAGGCTCGGTAGTCATAATAGTTTTACCTTGAGCCGCCTGTGGTAACTCATCTAAAGCCCTTTTCCTTTCATATTCATCTTGAATATTAGGAACAACTAAAGTTTCCATGAATCTTTTAATAAATGTACTCTTCCCAGTTCTAACAGCCCCGACTACACCTAAATATATATCCCCATCAGTCCTTTTAGCAATACTTTTTATAACTTCTATTTTTTCCATAAATACCTCACTCTCTTATCACTAAATACTATGAATAAAAAAAATAAATATGAAAAAATAATCACAAAAAAAGATACTTTTTAAAAGTACCTTAAATAACATATAAAAATATTGAAAAGAAGAAAAGCACTGAAGCAAAAAGAACAAACAAATGAAATACCGAATGCATATACTTCTTTTTCTTACCTAATCCATAAAATATTGCCCCGACAGTATAAAGAACACCAGCAGATAACATTAAGAAAATACCTTCCATACTAATAGACCTTAATAAATATTTAAAAGAAAATATAATCATCCATCCCATAATAATATACAAAAACATAGATAGTTTTTTATATTTATTTAAATCAACAGCATTTAAAACTATACCAATAGTAGCACAAGCCCAAATAATACCAAACATAGTCCATCCAATATTCTTAGGTAAAACCACTAAAACATATGGCGTATAAGTACCTGCAATAAGCAAGAAAATGCTACAGTGATCAATTATTCTAAACACCCTCTTTGCATTATTAACTTTTAAAGAATGATACATTGTTGACATCGTGTATAAAATAATTGATGTTGTTCCATAAATACAACTACTAATAATAGCATAAACATCATTATGCTTCGCACTAAAAACAATACATAAAACCAATGCTACCACGGATAACAAAGCACCAATACCATGACTAATTGCACTTACAAGTTCTTCACCCAAAGTATACTTAGGTATCTCAATTCTATCCTTTAAACTCATATAACTTCCTCCAACTATTTTTATCTAGTATAACATATTATTTCTTAATTACAAAGACAAAACTTGTATTATCAGCATTACCTGAAGCAAAACCATGATAATTCTTACTCAATTTAACTAAATTCTCTACTCTTTCACTATAAGAATTTACCTTTGAAACATATTTAGATAACTCCGTTACACCCCCATTATTAAACTTAAGAATACCATTTGCTAAATTATTAATACCATCCAAATATAATTTAGAATTATTATTTAAAACACAATGTCTTTTAAGCAAAATTTCCATATTACTATCAATTGAAATAATATTATCCTCTAATTTACCAGTTTCACTTCTTAAAGCCTTAATATTACTAAGTAAATTTTTAGTATCATTAGTAGTTTTCATAATCATATCTAATAACTCAGTAATAGATTCATTATTAGTTTTCAAAAGAGTTATTAACTCATAAGAATCCTTAACCAAAGCCTTTTGTTCATCAGTACCATCAAAATAAATATTACTTAATGTTTCATAATCCATTCCAGTTTTCTCAAGTAAATTACTAATTGTCTTATCATTAGTCTGTATTAAAGTATTTAACTTATTTATCTTATCATTATATTCACTAGTATTTAACTTACTTAAATTATCCTCCAAAGTTTTTATAATTAAATCGATATTATCATTTAATAAAGATGTCCCATCAACTAATTTAGTAGTATATTCATTAAATAAAGTTAATTTGTCATTAACATCACTAATACCTTGATTAATCATCACATAATTATTTTGCAAATCATAAGCCCCTTTTGCTATCGCGGTCATACTACCTTGCATTACACTAACATTAGAACTAACACTATTCAATTTATCAAACACCTTATAATCAACATTAGTAAGTAATTTAGGAGTTACTACCAAATAAATATCAGTAGGTTTAAATGAATTAGTATCATAAGAAATAATTATCTTATCTAAATCATCTTTGCCATTAATATCTAAACTCTCTTCTATTCCTGGTGAAGCAATAGAAACAATAATATTCTTAGATCCTGTACCAATAGCTTTCCCATTAGAAACAGTAAAATTACTACCATTCTTATTTGAAACAACAGTACCCGCAGTTATTACAAAAGGTGTATATAATTTTTCATTTTTACCATTTATATTTACATACTTAAAACTATTATTCTCAAAAGTTAATTCTATTTTAACATTACCCTTTTTCTTAAGAATATCCTCTACTTTATATTCTTCGCCATTAAGAAAATACTTTACCTTAACTGAAATAGGCAACTCATTCTCAGTATCTCCTTGATAATAAATATCATTCCCTAAATTAGACCAAACTAACTTATTACCATTCAAAGTATAAGTCTCACGTCCATTTATATTTAAAATATTTTTTAGTTCTGTCTCATCATTTATATCATTATCTCCTATATTATATAAATGATTTGAAACAATAGACTTATAAATATTGCCATAATAATCCATATTAGTATAAACAATTTCTTCCTTAGTTAAAGCCTTAGCCTCCATAGGAAATAACATAAGACCAAATACTAACATAGCTAATCCTTTATTTTTCTTCATATTCCTTTCTCCCTTCATACCAGCCGTAGTTTTTAAAATAATATTATCAAATACAAGTATCAATGCTGGTAAAGTCAAAATAACCATCAACATACTAATTATTGAACCACGTGCTAATAGTTCACATAAAGAACCAATCATATCAATTTTTGAATATAACTTCACTCCAAAAGTTGCCGCAAAGAAACAAAGTGCACTAGAAACAATTGATGGCACAGATGTCTCCAAAGTATTCCTCATTGAAGTAAACTTATCATAACATTTTCTTTCATCCAAATACTTAGTCGAAATTAAAATAGCATAATCTATTGTCGCCCCAAGCTGAATTGTACCAATTACGATTGAAGCCACAAAAGGTAAAGTTACCCCTGTATAATAAGCAATTGCCATATTAGCAAATATTGCTACTTCAATAACACAGACTAAAATAATTGGCAAAGAATAAGATTTAAGCACCATCGCAATTAAGATAAAAATAATAATTATTGATGTATAATTAACATTCTTAAAGTCCTTATCACTTATCGTTACTAAATCCTTAGTAAGAGTTCCCTCTCCCGCTATAATAGCATCACCATCATAACTCTTAACCAACTCATCAACCTCTTCTATTTGTTTATTTAACTCATTTGTGGCTATTTCATAAGTTGAATTAATAAACAACAATTGATATTTATCACTTTCAAAATTTTTAGTTAAATCCTCATCCAAAAATGCAGAAGGAATACCTAAAGTCATATTACTTGGAATAAGAACCAAATCAATACCATCAATATCATATAACCTTTCCTCTAATTCCTCCAACCTATCCTTTTTTATATCCTTATCAAGTAAAATCACCTCAGGAGATATAATATTAAAATCATCCTTTAATTTCTTATTTGCTATACTACTAGATAAAGTACTTGGTAAAGATTCATCCAACTTATAATAAATATTAACATTCTTATTTCCATACCAAGCAGGTATCACTAACAAAACAAAAATCACCAATATTAATTTATACTTTTTAATAGCAAAATCTTGTAGTTTTTCAAACTTAGGAAATATACTTTTATGTTTAGTCTTATCAATTAACTTATCAAAAGTAAGTAATAAAGCAGGAAACAATACCAAAACACAAACAAAACCTAACGCAACTCCTTTAGCCATAACTAAACCAATATCTTTACCCAAAGTTAATTGCATTGAACACAAAGCTAAGAAACCTGCAATAGTCGTAGTCGCACTTCCTATTATAGAATTAAACGTCTCAACTATCGCCTCATTCATTGCCAAAATATTATTATTGTGTTTCTTCTTAGACTGTTCATATTTATGATATAAGAAAATTGAAAAGTCAGTAGTAACACCAAGTTGAAGCACCGCACTTATCGCTTTTGTAATATAAGAAATACTTCCCAAAAAAATATTTGAGCCCATATTATATATAATTGCCACCCCAATATTACAAAGCAATAACACTGGAATAAAATATGAATCAGTAGTAACTAAAAGCACCGCCAAACACAAAAACACCGCCAAAAGAATATAAGCAACAATTTCTTGCTGTGATAAATTCATAGTATCAAGAGCCATCGCTGTCATTCCACTTACATAATATTTATCACATATATCTCTTATCTTCTCAATAGCATTCATTGTTTTTTCATTAGAAGTATTCTCCTTTAAAGTTATCATAATAATTGTTTCATTATTCCTAGCAACCTTATCAAGAACATCACTAGGTAACATTTGAATAGGCAATGCCGTATCAGTAACATCAAATACACTAGCAACTAAATTAACCGTATCTACACTTTTAATTTTTTCCTCCAAAGTTAAAATTTCCTTAGCAGAATTAGATGGAGCAATAATAAAAGCAAAAGTTCCTAACTCAAAATCATCTGTTAAAATATCTTGCCCTTTCATTGTCTCAATATCACTAGGTAAATAAACCAGCAAATTATAATTTACTCTTGTATTCTTATAACCTATAAAACTAGGTATTAATAATAACAAGGAAAAAATTACTATCATACGACTATTCCTAGTAATAAAATTAGCTATCTTTTTCATAATCTTCCTCCTTCTCTTCGTATTTTATTCTTAATTTAAAAAAAGTACCACTCACAAAACTAACACTCTGTATGATAAACAACTTTTGTCTAAAATTGTATTGATAAATAAACAACTTTTGTCGTTTATCTTTACAAATGTATCAAAAAAACATATAATATCAATATATCTAACTATCAAATGCAAACCAAAAAACTACAACAACATAGTAAAAACAAGGAAAAAATAATAAATATTAAAAACAATCTATTTATTAAACAACCAAATAAAAGAAAGAAGTGATAAAAACATGAATACAAAAAATGATTTAAGAATCATTAAAACAAGACGCCTATTATATGATAGCTTAATTAATTTAATGAAAGATAAACCCATCGAAGAAATAAAAGTCGCTGATATCTGCGAAAAAGCAATGATTAATAGATCCACCTTTTATGCTCACTACAGTGATAAATATGAATTACTTTATGACTACATCATGGATCTAAAAAAGAATCTTGCTACCGAACTAGAAAAAAACACTAATATCTCCAATTCCAAAGAATACTACATAGAAATGATTAGACTTTTCCTAAACCACATCGAAGAAAAAGGAAAAATATATACCTCAATTATGATAAATAATAAAAATAGCATCACCATGGACATGGTATATGATGCTCTCAATGAAGATGTAAAAAAAAGACTATCAAGCTTTGATGCCCCTAGTCATATCCCCATCGAAATAGTATCAAAATTTTATATTGGTGCTGTATTCAACATTGGAATCGAATGGTTAAAAAACAGAAATAAATATACCAAAGAAGAACTAATTAAATATTTAGAAGAATTAATTCCTAATAATCCCTGGTAAAACAACTAAATACTCTGTTTCTTCTTTAATGAAGTAATAAATACTGTACTTTTATTATCAAGAATACTATCTATAATAACATTCTCTAGCTTACTCTTAATTATCTTATCAACCTTTCTAGCTCCAAAATCATAATAATTAGAAAGTTCAACTATTTCATTAACAACATTCTTACCTATTTTTATAGTAACATTTGCATACTTTTTCTTTAAAACATTTATTTTATTCTTAATAATATTCCTAATATTATCCTCAGTTAAATGATTAAATAAAATAATATTATCAATACGATTAACAAAAGGCAAACTAAGTTCATTCTTAAGCTCATTTAAAACAGTGCTCTCCGCTTTATTATTAAAACCTACATTGTTTTTTTCATACCCAATATTACTAGTCATAATAATAATATTATTATTAAACTTAATCGTATTTCCCTTAGAATCTTTTATTAAACCATCATCTAATATTTGATAAAAAAGATTAATTACCTGCGGATGAGCCTTCTCTATTTCATCCAAAAGAATAACACTATAAGGTTTATTCCTAATTTCATCTAAAATATTTTTATTATCATCATATCCCACATATCCAGGTGCCGAACCTACTATCTTATTTACCGAAGTAACATCAGCATACTCACTCATATCAAGTCGTATCAAATTCTTACCACCCACTAAAAGATTAGCATATATTTTAGATAAAGCCGTCTTACCAGTACCACTAGGACCTACAAAAAGAAATGAAATACATTTATTATCACTCTTATAACCAAACTTAATACGCTTAGTAATATCTATTAAATTCTTAATAGCTTCATCTTGCCCAACAATACTATCACGCAACTGTTTTTCAATATTTTTAACTACCTTAGCATCATCCTTTAAAATCTCATAAACAGGTATTTGAGTCTTAGTATGAATAACATTAGCTACATCTTTTATAGTAACTATTTTATTATTTCTATTTATATTAAGCATTAAATTATTTAATTTCTCTTGTAATACAATTTCTTTTTTACGATAAGTATATGCCTTATCAATATTATTTTCAATTATATAACTATTCTTTAACTTATCAAGCTTATCTATCTCTGATTCTAAAGAAGTAATCTCCTTATCTATTTTAGTTTCTTTAATACTAACCCTAGAACACACTTCATCCATAATATCAATCGATTTATCAGGTTCACTTCTATCATAAATATATTTTGCGGATAACTTAACAATATCCTCTAATAATTCAGGTTGTAATATCACTTTATGAAATTTCTCATATATTGGTTTTAATTTAGTAAGTATTTCTAAAGTCTTCTCATAACTAGGTTCTTCAATATTAACTTTTTGAAATCTTCTTTCCAAAGCCTTATCCTTTTCAATAAATTTTTTATATTCTTCCACCGTAGTAGCTCCGATACACCTTAAATGTCCACGTGCCAAAGCAGGTTTTAAAATATTTGAAGCATCAATTGCCCCTTCTGCACCACCTGCCCCAACCAGAGTATGAATCTCATCAATAAATAAAATAATATCATCATTTGTTTCTATTTCATTTAATATTTTCTTCATTCTCTCTTCAAATTCACCACGATATTTAGTTCCCGCAACTGTCGTAGCCATATCCAATGATATAATCTTCTTATTTTTTAAATAATCAGGCACTTCATTTTTTACAATACGCTTCGCAAGTTCCTCAACTATTGCCGTTTTACCAACACCAGCATTACCAATCAAAATAGGATTATTTTTAGTACGACGACAAAGAATTTCTAAAACACGTTCAATTTCTTTATCTCTATCAATTACTGGATCAGTTAGATTATTCTTAGCCTTCTCATTTAAATTAATGCCTAATTCTTCAATTAACAATTTCCTATTTTTTTTAGGTTTAACCTTCTTAACCAAAGAAGTTGCAAACTCCACATACATTGCATTAATATCAATACCCATACTTAAAAATATCCTAATTGCAACCCCTTCTCCTTCTTCTAACAAAGAAGAAAATAAATGCTCAGTAGTAACAACACCATCATTATTGTCTTTACTATCCAATATTGCAGAATTTATAACCTTTTTCAAAAGAGGAGTATATAGAAATAAAGAATTATTTTCCTCACCTATTCCCAATACTTTAATTATTTCTTTCTTAAATATTTCATAATCTAAATGATAACTACTTAATTTTTCCTTAATTTTTTTACTATTACTCAACATTGATAACACCAAATGTTCAGTCCCAATATAAGGATGCTTTAATTCTAACATCTCTAATTTTGCTTTTACTAATATATTTTGTGCTTCTTCACTAAAATTACCAAACATAAAAATACCCTCCTTATACACTATTCTATGTATATATTGGGTATTTTATCATTTTTTTAAACATTTACTAAATTATTAACAGAATACATAAAATTACAAATATCACAATTAATAATTCTAAAGCTAAACGCCAAATAAATTTAAACCATTCTTTATATGGAACATTTAAATAAGTTAAAGCCGCTACAAGAATAACACTTGTTGGAGCTATTAACATAGTTAAATAATATAAACTTTGAAACATTACTGCAAGTACGGGATTAACTGCTGTATCAGTTATTTGTTCCATAAGTGGACTTAATACTCCTACAATTGTATAGAAATAATCAACATGTAAGAAACTACCAATTACTACAAGAATAGAAGATAAAGCAACATTAAATCCACCAGTTAAATCAACTGTCCATTTAACAATACTTGTCATAAATCCATTATTAAATACAAACACTAAAACAGCTAAAGCTAAAATCATCATTGATGCTGTTGGAACCATTTTTCTCATTCCTTCAACAAAACCATTTAAAGCATCTTCAAGTTTTACTCTATAAATGATGGCTATAGCTATTGTAGCCACTACAAGCAAGTTAATAGTCATTAATTGATTACCTACATTACCAATTGATAACCAATTACCTAATGCTGGAAATGTATTAGAAATAATATTTCCAAATACTGAAAAATCACCAATTTTAATGCCTAAAATCCAATCATGAAATTTATTAAAGATATCTAATCCAAATAATGAATTCCATGGAGTTAAACCTAAAATTAAGAATAAAATTACAACACTAAATACTGTTATTAAAGGCCATACTTTAATATTCTTATAACTACCCTTAACTTCAGTAATTAAAATATCAGTATCATCTTTAATTTCATATTTAACCTTCTTCTCTTCTACTGCCTTGATATGCTTAAACACATATAAAACTAGTAAACCTACCGCAATAACTAGTAAGAATATCTTAGGAAATATATTAGAATACTTTTCAAGATCTAACAAATCTTCAAGTGTTATTAAACTAAATGTATATGAATTAAAATCTACAAAAGTTACAAAAATTCCACCTAATAAACCAACTAGAATTGCTCCAATTGTTGAAGCAAGTGCCACTAATTTATCATAACCCATTAATAATATAATTGATATTACAAATGGTACAAAGATAAAAAGTGGTAACGAAATGCCTGTCAAAGACGCAATAAGAGCAAAAATAATTATTACTGCTACTAAAAAGTTCTTATTATCTTTATATTTAGTAACAATAGAATCAATTAATTTCTTATATGCACCAGTTTTATTTAGAATACCATAGAAACCACCAATTAATAAGATTAAAACGATAGTATCAGTAAAATAAGACAAAGTTTGAGCAATACTTATAACTGCAGTACCTATTCCTAAATAATTTCTTTCACCACTAGAACCTGGTATAGCAAATGTCAGTATCATTGCTAATAGTAATGTTCCAGCAATTAGTTTAAATAATCCATTTTTTTTCATATTTTCCTCCCATACTAATTATAACACTTTCAAGCATTTTTTCAATATATTGTGTAAAATATATGTAAAATTAATAAATAAACTTCAATAATTAACAACAACTGGTAAAAATTTTCACAATAAACAAAATAACCTCTAATGTATAACAAAAAAATAAGTCAAACTATTATTATTTAAATCTCACATAAATATAATCTAAAATAATTAACTTTTAATAAAATATAAAATCAAACTAATGACTTTTTACTAAAAATTTGATACAATATAACAAAAGGAGGAATCTCTATGGCTTTAATCAAATGCCCAGAATGTAACAAAGATATTTCTAGTACAGCCAAAGTTTGCCCACACTGTGGGCATAAAAATGATAATACAACATGCCCAGAATGCGGAACTGTTGTAAAATCAAGTGATAACACTTGTCCTGAATGTGGCTTCCCACTTCAAAAGAAAAATGCTCAAAATATTATAAGCGAAAATTTAGATAAAATTACCGGAGCACAAAGCAAAAACTATGTAACTTTTAAAGATTTATTTAAAAATACTTTCAATAAACATACAGAAGAAGAATTAGACGAAGTATTCATATGTGGTGGCAAAAATACAACCCCAGAATTAAAAGATATCAATCCTAAAAAAGCAAGTGCTTGGGTATATTTTAAAATATTAATATTTTTCATAATAGCATACATTCCAGTTAGAATCGGCTTCATATCATATGGCAATACAAACTTTCTACCAGCAATGATTATGCTTGGTGCCTTCGCTGTACCATTTACTATATTAATATTTTTCTTTGAAATCAACGTATTTAGAAATATACCATTCTATAAAGTTATGAAATATTTTATATTAGGTGGAGGCTTAAGCTTAATATTAGCAATACTTTTCTTCTCATTAGATTTCAATACTGATATTACCACTTATTCAGGTGCCCTTATGGTCGGACTTATTGAAGAAGTTGCTAAAACCGCTATTGTTGCATTCTTCTTATTTAAAAGTAAAAAAAGCAATTATATATTAGATGGACTATTAATTGGGGCTGCCGTTGGTGCTGGATTTGCAGCATTTGAAACAGCAGGATACATACTACGTTTAGGATTAAGTAACGGACTCAATATAATGCTCCAAGTTATTAAACTTCGTGGATTCTTAGCTCCCGGTGGACACGTTGCTTGGGCCGCTATTGAAGGTGCAGCATTAATGTATGTAAAAGGATTTGATAAACTAGATAAAAAACATCTAAATGACAAAAGATTTTTACTAATTTGCCTAATTCCAATTATACTCCATGGAATATGGGATATGCCTATTAGTGATCCAATTTATCTTTTTCATATAGCTATAACAATATCTGCTTGGATAGTTATTATATACTTTATAAACTTAGGCTTAAAACAAGTAGATGATGCAAAAGAATTAGAAAAGAAAAAAATTAATTAAATTTAATTAATGAGATTAGTTTGGTACATAACAACTAATCTCTTATTATTTATAAAATAGTCAATTAATCGAAATTTCAAAAAATCATTCTACTAAAATTAGTCTAACCATAAAATCAATTCTAGACATTAAAAAAATTACAATACCATAATAAATTCATAAATTGTATTTAAATGAAGTAATCATAAAATAAGTTGAATAAATTTTAATAAATAAAAATATACATCAATAAAAATACTTCTTGTTATTCTATCTTGTTTTAAAGTAATTATAGTGTTTATTTTCTTTGATTTAATAACTTCTTTAAGTCTTTCAAATTCAGGTCTATAATTGCCTGTTTTAGCACTTATACCAGCATCAGTATAATAGTCTTTAATAACAAAGCCTTTGAATTTACAATATGCCTCTAATCTTTCTTTTTGTTCTGGTAAACTAAAACCTTCTCGTGCTTGATCTTCAGTTGATACTCTCATATATAGACCACAAACTTTTTTTACATCATCCAATTATCATCATCTCCTTTACTAAAAAAGAGCGAAGCAGTACAACTAGGCTTATTTGTACTACTTCGCCCATAAATAAATCAGATATAAGTTTTTCTAATCTAATTATAAACTATTTAGGGCAAAATTACTAGTTGGTACGCTTTAAATAATCTTCTAATTCATTGATTTTAATTTTATTACCAAAGTTTTTGATA
>OIZL01000122.1_pt1 | contig 68201 bp, 105 predicted proteins | sample 1588541 | NCBI WGS metagenome assembly OIZL01 (sample SAMN03283285) | human gut metagenome | biome: human-associated habitat; material: feces | host: Homo sapiens | place: Peru | collected 2012 | reverse complement strand
CAGAAAAGGAAATATACGCTATGTATGCTGCGGAACATATAACACCTGCCAACATCAAAGCTACAGGCGAATTTGCAGACAAGGCTGTGGATAAGCTGATTGAGAAAATTTTAAAGGTGAGCGAAGCTGTAAAGGAGCGGAAGTAATGCTTGTAAAAATTTGCGCTAATAGGTGGATTGACAGCAGGTGTATTCGGTCATTAATCACGGAAGATTACGAAGAACCCCAAACGCACAAAAAAACTTATCTTATCGTGGTTGGCGGTATTGATTACGAGGGCAAGAGTTTTGAAGGAACATTACCGCAAGAATATGATAAATGGCTTACTGCCTTAGATGCAATGGACGAGTTCGCCGAAAGAATCAACAAAGAAAAGGAGTGATAACATGGCAGAGTTATTATTGACCGCTGGCACTGACGAAGAATTTTTCGCCATTATCAGCCTTACGATGTTTATGGCGTTTTTAGTATATATAGGTTTTGGGGTTTACGACGAACACTGCGAAAAGAAATGGAGGAAAGAAGATGAGCAAAAATCTAATCCCAGAAATTTGTAAAATGCTTGGCGTTGAGCTGGGCGAAGAATTTAAGATTAAAGGTTTTAACGGAGTGACTTATAGATTTGCTAATGACGGCTTACGGTTAACCCCTGACGATGGCCCAAGAGAATTCGATACAACTGCTAACATGGCGCTTATTGACTTGCTGTCTGGCGTCGCGGAAATCGTCAAGTTGCCGTGGAAGCCGAAAGCCGGGGACGAGTATTACTCGTTCGGTTGTGCCCGCAAGGAATGGTTCGTTCGGATTCAACAATGGACGAATCATCCGCTTGACTTAGCCTTACTTGACAAAGGCTGGGTATACCGCTCTCGGGCGGAAGCCGAAGCTGCCTTGCCTAAAGTGGCGAAAGAAATGGGCGTGGAGTATAAGTTGTAGAAGAGAAAACTGCAACATGTTGCAAAAATCTCTTGTACGAGCTGTTGCAAAAAACGCAACAGCTCAAACTCCCTTGAAAAAGTTGTAGCTGGCGACAAAAAGTCCCTTGAAAAAGTTGAGGAGGTGATAGCATGAACAATAAACCTATATGCAGTGAATGGCATGGCAATGACGTTATGCCGAGCGAAAATAAACTCTGCATTTTTGAAATCAAAGTCGGAGAAGCGTCAAAGGGAGAAATACTAATTGGCTACAGGCAATGCGACATAATCGCTAGGGAGAGCTGTGACTGCGAATTCGCATGCTTTGAAGATGCCATTATTCGCTGGTGCTATATTGATTTAAATTAAGCCCATGGGTGCGGCGGCTAGGTTGCCGAATGGCAGTAAGCGTTGCTGAGGATTCCCACGCCGCCGCTTTTATAAAAGGAGTGAAGAAGAATGAACAGACTTAGAAGCAAATATTTTAATACGGAACAACGAGCACGGGCAAATAAAATTACGCTCTGCGCTGAAGATTTGTATAAAGCTATTGAAAATAACTGTTCAAAAAGTAGAGAAAGAAAAATTGCCTTGCAAAGACTTGAAGAAGTTGTCATGTGGGCGAATAAAGCAATCGCTTTTGAGGGAGTTGAAAATGATTAAGTTTATTTCTTACGACGGAAGTTGGCCGAACCTGTGCCGTGGAACGCTGACTGTTGAAAAGGACGGCAAGCAGTATTCGATGTATGGAGTCTTGGTGTCTGGGGGGAGCGTAAGTTTTGACGCAGATTGGGAAGCGGATGTCGAAGAGGGCGACTGGATAATAGACCGCGATGCTCTTGTGCCAGAACTGCAAGATGACTGGCTTGAATTAGAGTCTTTAGTAAACGATGAAATTCCGCACGGCTGCTGCGGTGGTTGTATTTAAGGAGGCGAGAAAGTGCTAAATGAAAATTTGACAGTGCTGCTATTTGCCTTTCGATATGCCGTACACAGAATCCCTACACAGAGCTTGTCGGCTATCCAAAGCGAATTGGTGACAAACCTTCACCGCTTTCCAGACTGGATGTTAGCCCAGATGGAACGCGACATTGAGTGGAACTTCGAGATAATGGAAATGCGCAGAGATGGAGACGGGAAGGTTAAGTTTGATGATGACTGCGAGTTCCAAAGACCTTTTCTGGAGGCGGTTAAAGAACAACGCAAAAAGTTGAAGGAGGATAACAAATGCCAACAGTAGAGTTAATCTCAATCACACCAAACCATATGGAATTGTTAAAGACTGCTTGCAGTCAGCCATATGGCAAGGATGTTACAGACAAATCCGTAAAGAAGATTATTGAAAGCGGACACCTTAGTGTCTTGGAGCATTGCTCTGCTTCTTTTCTGGTGACTTGTTCTGTGCGCGTCTTAGGACAACTCACACGTCACCGCCACCTCAGCTTCACAGCAAAAAGCGCAAGAGGTAGCAAATTTGATGTATTGGAGTTACCACATGGTGACTTTGCTGTTTTTAAGGATTTGAGTGGTGTTGTTATGATTCCGTATCAAAAGGCACTTGAAGAAGGTGTACCGGAGCAAGACGCTGCTTATTTGTTACCGCAAGGTGTCCGCACATCCATTGTGGTCACTGGTAACTTTCGTGCTTGGTACGAGTACCTTCCGAAGCGTATGTGTAAACGTGCTATGCCGGAGCATAGAGAACTTGCTCAGAAAATTCAAATCGAACTGGCTAAAGCAGCGCCGGAGATTTTTGACAGAAACTTTATGGGATGCTCCGATTGCAAAGAACAATCCTGTTCTTTCGGACATAAGAAAGGGGACAAGAAATAATGACAGTAGTAATGAGTGAAAAAGACATGAAGATTCTCGGAAAGAACATTGCCTTGGCCAGACGCAGACGAGGCGTGACTCAGATTGACTTAGCAAAAAAGGCTACGGTTAGCCAAGTACATCTTAGCTGCGTAGAGCATGGCAAAACAGGTGTTGCGTTGGATATAGCGATGCGCCTTGCTGAATCTTTGGACTGCTCTCTTGATGAGCTTGTATATGGCCCTAATTGCAGCAATGGTGGCCAAAAAGAATCAATCAGATTTGAACCAGTCAAGGGTGCTCCGTTCGGCACAAAGCTTCCTGTGCGTGGCACAAAATCTGCCGCGGGATATGACTTCTACGCTCCGTATGACATTGTTGTTCCTGCCCACGGCCTCAGCAAGCTGGTTCATTTCAACATCAAGGCTATCATGCCGCAGGATATGTTTCTGTTCTTGAGAATCAGAAGCGGCTTGGCTGTAAAGCATGGTCTTGTGGTTCATTGCTCCGGTATCATCGACGCAGACTACGCTAACAATATTGACAATGACGGCAATATTGGCGCAATGTTTATCAATAGTTCCGATGAGGAATACGTCATTAAGAAGGGTGAGCGTTGTATGCAAGGGATTTTCTTGCGCTATGGCATCACCGATAATGACAATGCGAGCGGCGCTCGTGGCGGCGGCTACGGCAGTAGCGGCAAGTTTTAATATAGGAGGTATGCGTAGTGAACTTTAAAGAACCGATGAACTGCGGAAAGAAAGTCCTGCGGTTCAAGGTTATGGGAGAGCCAGTAGGACAAGGCAGACCTAGATTTACTACAATCAGTGGTCACGTCAGAGCCTATGAACCCAAAGGAAGCACCGAGGAAAAAGCGGCTATCAGACTAATGGCACAGCAAGCTATGGTCGAACAGGGATGGAGCTTGCCAAGCCCGGAAATGCCGCTCAAGGTTGAGATTAAGTCATGCCGAAAGGTTCCGTCCGGCAGACAAAAATGGTTTGCTGAGGCTGGACTGATAGAGGCTGTTATGCCTTTGGGCAAGCCGGACGGTGACAACATCGTCAAGCTTTATCTTGATGCCATGAACGGCATTGTTTATCCCGATGATAAACAGGTCTACGACATTCACATTATCAAGATGTATGCTGATGCACCCTACACGGAAGTGGTTGTAACAGGGTACTATCAAAATATGGGCGAGGTTAAAGCCGTCGCCAACGCTAGTCTGAAACGCAAAAGGGAGGCAAAGAAACATGAGTAAAGAACCGACTGTAGACAGAAATGCAAGTACAACCAGCGCCAATGCAGAATATGTGGCGTTCGTAAGTAAGACTTTCGACGAACTTAAAGAGCTGTTCATTGCAAAGAACTCCCAGTATGGCTCGGGTGAGCCACTGGAGAATTTAAAGCTAGGGGCTATTCTTGAGGAAGCTGTCTACAACAACGAACCGTTCTCCTGCTCTTGCTCCGAAGCATGTCCTCATGAATGGCTGTGGTGGAAGCGGATGTGGAAAGAAGCATCCAACTACGAGCGTAAGCATATCATCCATGTTGCTATGCACGGCATCGAAGGTGACAAGGTAGATGAATCGCTCAAAGATATTGCCATATATAGTGTTATCAAACTTTACATTTACAAGAAGCTTTGCGAAGCGCTTGACAAAGAAAAAGAACAAATGGAGGTGGGACGTTAATGGATTGGGAATTATTAATTGCTTTTGCCTTGGGCGCTGGTCTCGGAAGTTGCTTGACATTTGGCATTTTCTATATCGTGATTGATACATTCTTTATCATAGAGGATGCCGACGAAGATACCGAAGAAAGCAAGAGTTGATTTATAATAAAAGAAAGAAGGGATAGACTTGAACAAGGAGAAATACATGTAAAGCCTGTATGTGCTGCGAGCAAGGCAAGTATGTCAAGGACTGTAAGTGGCGCAAGGTGTTTCACCGCATTGAACTCGAGCCTATCCGCACAGCTCCTAAAGAAGGAGAGTGCGAGTTCCGCTTGGACAACGAATTGTACTTCTTAACTCCGCAAGAATACCGCATCGAAATGGCCAAGACCGCCAAGGAGAATGGCGCTGACGAGAAGGATGTACACATAACTACTGCTTTATAATTTTTTTTCATAACTGTTGGGGCGGGCACAAGTCGCTTGCCTCAACACATTCGCATATTTATCGGGGGATATATGCGTTCGACATAACGAAAGGGGAATACAAACATGAATCATTTTGTTGGCTTAGGTCGTTTAACTAGAGAACCGGAGGTAAGTTACACTCAGAACGGCAAGGTATACTGCAAGTTTACTGTTGCTATTGACAGACCGTTCCGCAAAGACCAGCCGAAAGAAGCTGACTTTATTAACTGCACTGCCTTCGGCAAGACTGGCGAGGCTATTGGCAACTACTTCCATAAGGGTAGCCGCATCCTTGTCAATGGCAGTCTGCAAATCAGTAGCTACACAGGCAAGGACGGCAACAAGAAGCAAAGCGCTGCTATCATGGTCAATGGTTTTGACTTCATTGACAGCAAGAACAGCGCTCCCACTAATAACGGCGGTGGCTTCGCAAACATGGGAGCACAGCAGGAACTGGACGACAACTTCAACTTCTAAGCGAGGTGATTTGGCATGGGCTTAAAGCGAATCTGTAGTGAGCAGACATTGGAGTTCGTAATACCGGGCAGACCAGTTTGCAAAGGCACAAGAAATTCTAGGCGTATTGCATCAGGCTTGGACGAAGGCGGTGCAACAACGGCTAATGGCTATAAGTCGCTTATCAGAATGTGTGCTAAGGCAGCTATAGCAGCGCGTGGCGGGTGGGAGTATACTCCAAAGTCTGCTTTTTATGTTGTAATAACGATTTACGTTGGGCCAGAAGGACGTGTGCTCAAAAGTGTAGAGAGTGATATGTATAAAGGCAAAATCTTGCCTGTCAGAGAACCTAGAGTGGACAACATAGCTACATATGTCATGGAAGCCTTGCTCGGAATCACATGGGACAGAAAAGCACAGGTCGTCGGGCTTTTAGTAGCGAAAAAATATAATAAGACCAGGCAAAGTGTCGAGGTTTTAATCGGGAATCCAAAGAATTGGAGAGAATTAAACAATGACCTTAGAAACGCATAGCAAAAGGCGTAATTGGCGGCAGAGCCGCAAGCCGCAACAAGGATTTGCCTTTGTAGAAAAGATGTTTTATTATTATAAAAAAATTAAAGAAGCGGTAGCGATAGTTAGAGCGGAGCAAGGTTATTATCAAGGCGGCACTAAGAGCGGTGGAGGCAGCAGCAACCACGCTTTTGTATCAGACCCGACTGCAATTTTAGCTATTAAGCATTACGAACCGCTTAAAAAGGTTATTATTAACGCAGAGCGTTTAGACGAAGAGGTGATAGTTCATCCAGAGAAGTGGCTGACAGTTGTTGAACAAAGCTTTATACATTTTAACGACGACGAGCTGGTAAAAGAGCTTTTAAGAAGGCGCTTCTTAGAAAACGAGCCTATGGCTACGACCTGTATAGACCTTGAGATTGATTACAATAAATACTATAGGCTTCGTGATGTAGGCATAGACTATGCCTTAAAGTGCGCTATACAGCTTGGTTTAATTAAGGTATTCGGATAAAGCGCGCGACGCGCGAATACTGAAAGTAAAAATAGGCAAAAAAATATCCCCTACGGATTTTCCGTAGGGGATATTTGGTTTAGTAGGGGTAGTTAAATATCTTCGCCCTCTGAGTTTTTGAGCTTTCGGAGTTCAGACATGAAGTCGTTAAAGTTTTTTTCTAACTGAACATTTTTGCTACGTTCAATAAGTTTTTCTGCAATAGCAGTAGCCCTTGTTCCGTTTTCTTCGACAAGTAATGTTTCTTCTCCTGTTTTTGAGTCAATTTTGGAAATTCTAACTAAGTCCAAGACTTCGCCTCCTTAATAGTTTTTCTGAATAACAACCCAGCCGCCGCCGTCGAAAACGTAATAGCCGCCAGCTTTAAGTGTAGCAATAGGTTCTTCGCTGCAATCGTCTGCCGACAAATAGGCATCGTTTTGAAGTGAGAGCAGAATGGTTAACGGCATGTTAAAAAATTCATGTTCATCAGAAACTATAACTACTGATTGCTGTCCGTCGCTTCCGTTTCCGTTCAGAATTATACTCATGTCGGAGTTATAAATTTTGACTCCGGCTATGTCTGAGCTTGTATGATACAGCTCACCTTTGCCGCTTTTAACTAAAGCCTTGGCCTCGTTACGGTATCTGATTCGTTGCATTTTCGTCATTTCTGCAAATTCTAAATCGTCCATCATTATCCCTCCATTGTTTCGTCGATAGCTTTGCGCAGAGTATCATAATCAACATTATTGTCGATAAGAGAAATGAGTTTATCACGGCATTCTCTAACAAAAAATTCTGGGGCAAACCGCATAACATTGCTTTCAGAAAGCAAGAACGCCCAATCTACACCTAGTCCTCCGTGAGCATTGTCGCAAGATTCTTCCCAGTTGCCGTTCTGCGTAGCGGTATAATACTTGTAGTAATCCACTTGCGCCCAATCCTTTGTGTCAGCGGCGAATTTTATACAGCTTTCAATATAATCGCGTAACAACATAATAGCACCTACTTTCTGTGTTTCTTATGTAGTTCCCTTATAGACATTCTACAACATCTTTAAGGAAATTACAATTTAGTGAATGGCAAATCTTTTATGGTTATTTTGCAACCATAGGCTAACTGTTTAACGAGCAATCCGACCGCATATTCGGCTATACTGTAGTCAGCCCACTCTGTATCGAGGTATAGGATGCTTTCGTCCTCGTTATAAATCATAAAGGGAAGGGTGGTTTTGCCCTCTATTTTTAAAGCAAAGTAACATGTGCCACTGTAACCTATAAAGCCTCGAATTATTACGTCGCTACCAAAAGAACCTTCAAACGCTGTTCCCATACACACTAACTCTTGAATAGCGTTGTAAAGTTCATCTCTTTCGTTCATGAATTTTTCCTCCTTGGTAAATCAAAAACGCCATCACGTTTATTAATGGCGTTTACTTCTTCGTCAGTCAATATTTTGTTTACTTTAATTTCGCCGCTGATGTACCAACGTCCAATCATATTGGGATTGGTCTTAAACCAATAGCCTCCGCCTTTAGGGATGCTTTTTAAACCATATTTCCCAGCCTCCTTTGTGTAATCGTTATCGGTTCTAACTTCGCATTCACACCATACCTGTTCAGATGGGCGATAGCTTGGCTTAGCATCGCTAGGCTTTCTTTTTTCACCAATATGTAAAGCCACAGGCATATCTCCAGAGTGCCACCCTGGTCGATAAGCCAATTTGCCCAAGCGACTCTTAACTTTGCCGTCGGGAGTTCTTTCTCCGGCTTCTGCATCAAGCCAAATACCTAAAGGAGTAGGCTTGTTGGCGTTGACATAAAGCGGATAGAGCTTCCCTCGTCTCAACCTAAATAGTTTGTATGTAATCATTTTTCGCCTCGCTTTAAAAAGAGTTCACCAGATGGACTCTTCTGAAAATCGTCCCATAAAAAGTCATCTGCAAGTGAATCTAAGTCGATGTACTGAGCGAGCTTCTCTGGCAGTTCGCTGTATTTAATTCCAAAAATATCGTCAAAATACCCTTCTTCCAAAAGTATTTCGGCAAGACTTTGGTATCCTAGAGCCTCGTAGTATTGAGCGTTACGAAAATCATTAAGAGCAAGGTCTAAATCTGCAATCAGAATAGTGTTGGCGCTCATAAACAGCTCCAGTTTGTCAACATCTTCGTCGGATAATACCGCAAGTTTCCTTGCGATAGAATTAATCTCGAAAATATCAGCTTTGCCTCTTACGGTTGCGTCAATAATATATTCCTTGAATAAATTAAGGTCGCAGGCGTATGCTACAGTGTCAACTTCTACGGCATCTGGAACAACATCTTCAAGATACACTCCGATTTTTGCAATCTCTCCCTTAATGTTGTCGCAAGGCAGCTTAATAAAGATGGATTGGTTTACTCCGCTTCTCAAATACTCGGAGTAGTTTGATACACATACGTTGAACTCTCTCATAATAAGTTCCTCCTTAAATATTTTTTTGAGCTTGTGTAGCTCCCTTAGGGCATCACAATGAAGTGATGCCCTAAAAGTTTACACAATCTCGGGGTTTTTCAAGTTACAGGGGAGATAAATATGCACTCTTCTTTGTTTCGCGTTGAGAATCTTATATATTTGTTTGATGACGTTAAACGCACGGCGAATGGCGAAATATTGCATATCGAGAAACGTCATGTCTTGAGCCTTTTGGTGGCCCGGAATATAATGACCTCCGTTCCAGCGTTTGTAGAGCGACGGAGAAAGAAGCAGCTTCGCTATATCCTCGTCATACGCATAGGGATTACCTGTGAAAGCGTACTGGCGAAAATTGTCAGCGCCGTTCAACAAATCGTCTTTTAATACATCCCAACTGGTGGGCAATGGAGAATCTGGCTTGCTAGATATAATAGGTTCCAACATCATCATGGCAATAGTAAGCACACCCTTTCTGTAGTGTGAGTGTCTGTTGGTGTTCTTGTCAATTTCAATATAATCGTATAAATCTTTGTAAGTTTTATAAGTTTTCATCAGTTTCCGCCTCCTTTTATGCAATAACTTCGCCTTTATAGCGCACATCAACTAGCGTGCCGTCATTGTAGGCATCGTGCTCGAAGTCATCTTCATCCAATCCTTGGGTTCTGCAAATATAGGCAATTAAGTGGTCTAATTTATACTGGTTTATTAAATTAGACAATATAAACGGTTCTGAATCATAAAAAGGATTTTTACCTTGGCGTTCAGCTTCTGCTAAAGCAGAGAGAACATCCCACTTGGCAGCATCTTCAATATCAGAAAGCTCTAAAGAGCTTACTTCAAAGTGCTCTCCAAGCAGCTCAAACGCTTTCTCACCACATGCCAAAACATTCGGATACATTCCCCAAAAACCATAATCAAATTCATATTCACGTTCCAAAATTAGCGCCTCCCTTCGATAATCTCTAAACCTACGCAATAAGTGGTGCCGTTTTCCGTATAAGTGGCTCCGGGAACCATTAAATCTCTTCTGTTGGGGTTGAAGGTGGCAACTTGCCGCGAAACGATATACATTGTGCCGTCTGTTACTGGTGGCAAGTCGACGTTATCAATGAAACGTCTAGTAAACACGCCTATTGCACCGACGTAAAATGAAGGGCAAAAGTCTGTCAGCACTCTTGCCGGAGTCTCGTTAGGTGGCAGATTCCACAGCTTACCATTAGCGTCCTTAATATTAATTTCGTGCGGACACAGGTTGATGATTTGAATATTCATTTTTTATTCCTTCTTTCCCAGTGATTTAATCACTGCCACAACCTACAAATCTAATTTTGTAGGCTGTGAATAGACTAAATCATATTAAAGTTGTTTCAATACTCTGAAAACATCATCCGTATAACTTCCGCCTAGAGAGGACATAATCGGGATTTGCTTACCGTTTCGCTCGTAACAGGGAGTAGATTGAAAATCATTGCTGTAACCCACTATTTTTTCTAGCGAGTATGTTCCGTCCCAGTTTCTGATAAAAACTTCATCGCCAACATCCATTGCTTCTGGTGGCAGTTCTTCAGCAGCCCAAAACTTTTTACCAAGCTGTTCCGCTTTAGGCTGGGCGGAATCAATTTCATACAACATATCAAACATGCTATAGTGGTCTTGCTCCTTGCTGTTAAAATATTTGCGTCCGACAATTTCCCAACCTTCGATGATGTAAACGCCGTTATCTCCATTGTCGCAATCAAGGTTCTTTGCAACATCGATGCCAAGGCTTGTGTTACCGCCGAAGAAATTGCCGATTACTTGGCAGAGTCTTGCCCAGCCATAGCAGTCGGTATCTGGAGTACGGTAGTTTTTGTATTCGCAATATCTCAAGAAAGCTTCCACGCTATCACGACCGCCATTCCAGTGCAAGTAAACTCCGATTTGGTTAGGGGAGATTCTCCCGTTCTTCATATCCTTTTTGCTGATAATAACTGCTCTGTTTCCCATAATTACTCTTCCTCCGTTTCTTTAATCTCAAAGGTGCCGTTCTCAATACCTTGCAGCAAGCATTCTTGACAAATGAATTTGTCGTTCTGGTTGAAAGGGTAAAGCTTGTTGAGCAACACCTTTTCATCACAGTAATCACAGTAACCGAGAACTTCTTCTGCGCAAGCGTCACAATATACATTGCCGTTAGCGTCTACTTCGGGCCACTCCCCAAATACATCACAGCCGCAATTAGAACAAGGCCACCAAAAACCATCTATGCCTTTTGCCGCTTCGTAAGCACTTTTAAATGTGTCCCATTCAGCGATATTCACATCTTGCGCATCCTTGTACAATTCCCAGAATCTTTTGAGCGTTGACAGTTCACAACCATCTGAAAAGCATGTTGGTTCATGTTCCAACTCCAGAAAGTTGTGAAAATCCTGGTCGAAATAATGGAAGTCTATGGCTTCCTGCAACTTGAGTAAATCCTCTTCTTTCAGAGTCAGCGTTGTATGACCATTGTTGTAGGTGGTTATTGTGTTTAAGTGTCCTTTGATTCGTAATTCCATGTTAATCCCTCCTTATAGCAGCTTCAATGTGTTCGATAAGCTCTTTTTTGCTTATCTTTTTGGTATAATTGCCAACAAAAATGATACTGGGGTTGTGATACTGACACCACTCGTTAAATCCAAGAGAAACGTGCCAGTCTGACAATACGGTATCGTCACTTGTGTCATACGACACTTGCACATAATATCCGTTGCCCATATCGTGCTTTGGCATTTTAGCAATCGCCTTAACAAGATACTTGTACCTGCGTTCCATAATTGACACCTCCTTTCTTGGGTTAAGCAACCCCTCTAGCACACCAACGAAGCTGATGTGCTAGGTTTGCGCTTAATCGTTTATTCGAGCAATGAAATTAGCGAACTTTCCTAACGAATGGAGTTACTACTTTCCTTATGTCGGCGATAATTCTGTCGTTTCGGTCATCGAACCGATAACTCGAAGAAAAAGGCTCTTTATATTTTTCTCCAATAGCGTAGACTCTGTAGTTGAAAACATAGTCTACATAACAGGTGAAATATTTTGCGTCGTCGGGAACGTATGGGTGTTCAACTCTAAAAAGCAACTTGTCACTGCCGCGATTTATTTTCAAAATAACTTTTGTATCGTATTTTGATTGGCGTTCATAAGATACAATTTCTAAATAATCCATAAAATACTACCTCCTTGTTAATGTTTTCTCCTTGCAGATTTGTAATTTACGTTGTCGCAAAAAATAATATCACCGGGTTCTAACATGATTATTCCTCCTCTAAATCAATATCTAATTTTTGGGCAATTTCTTCGTCAGTGAAGTTGCGTTCTAACCATTCGGCTATATCATCAGTGTCAATCCAGTCATCTTCTGGTCTATTGCAACTTTCCATGCTACCTAAGCGGTCATCATGGAAATAATCGTCGACGAGTCTGTAGCCGCTCTTATAAGCATCGTAGCCCGCCTTGAATGCCTCTAGGTAATCTTGGGTGAACCCCAAATAAACTCCAAGCTCGTATTCACAATTTTGATAAATAAACTCATCGTAATAGCTGTTTGCCTGACAATAATCATTGTGGATGGAGATTAAATCATTACGGCTTAACTCTTCCAGAGCGTCAATAATTGAACTGTGACTCAATTTAGCTGTCATATTATTCACCGCCTTTCATTTCTTGAGCAATTTTTCTCAGATGCTCAATATAAGCATCTATCATTTCGTCGAACTCATAGCCGACATAACACATGGAATAACAGTTTTGCAGACTCACGAAAGTACCTTGCGTAGTAGTGTGCAAGCTTAAAGTGACTTCTTGACCATTGACACAGACCGTAACTTTGCTAGGCATTTTTTTACTCCCCCTTCAAGTTTTTGCCGCCGTTTTCAATCAAAACATTTTCAATGTCATCGCAGATATAAGAATAAATATCGTCGTTGAAAACGGTGCTATACTGGTTTCTCTCCTCGCTCCAAATCTCTAACCAGAACTTAACGTATGCACAGGGAAAAATAACGCGTGCCTTGCAAAAGTCTTTGTCAATTAAAAGAGCTGTGTCTCGGAACTGGCTCAATAATGCTAAATACGCATTGTAGGCAGGTATAAAACTATCAAAACCGCAACCTTGCCCTTGACCTTCATAGCATATTCTAAACTTATACATAACTAATCCTCCTTTGGCAATGCTCCATCTTCTTGGAAACTGTAATAAATACCGTCTCCGATGATTATGTGGTCTAATACCGGGATGCCCATAAAAGAACCAGCGGCAACAAGACATTTAGTAAGCTTTTGGTCATCCAGACTAGGTGATACCTCACCTGACGGATGATTATGCGCTACAATAATACTGGCTGCATCTCTCAAACATGCGAATTTAAAAACGTCCCTTGGGTGTACAAGGGAGTTGTTTAAATTGCCTTGCGCCACTGCTTTTGCATCAGTGACATGATTTCGAGCATTTAAGGTCAAAACCCAGAACTGCTCCCTTTTTTCATACCGCAAAAGCGGCATAAGGTATTTTGCTGCTTCTCCTGCGTTAGCCAAATAAGGTTTTTCTTCCCTTTTGGCGTTAAGAAGCTCTTTCGCCAGCTTTACACTTGCAAAGAGTTTCTCTGACTCTTTTTCAGTCAATCCGTATTGGCTAAACTCAAGAGCGTTGTCTGCTCCATAAAGCTCAGCCAGCGGCAAATCTGCTATTTTATTAGCGGCTTTGCCCAGAATTTTAAAGTATAACTCACTGTTAACCATGTTCAGCACCTCCTTTCTTGGGTTAAGCAACCCCTCCAACGCCCTAACTTGTAGGACGCTGGGTTTGCGCTTAATCGTTAGTTTTGGGCAGATAATCGTTAATTCTAGTTATGTAGTAAGTGTCTACGTTGTCGCAGCCCAACAAATACCGGGTTAAATTACCCGCGATTGCTACATTGTACGCGTTAATGTCAACTCGACATTGCATGTCGTTAAACATTTCAAACATACTGCTTGAAGCAAAAGCCAAGCATTTTTCCTGCAACTCGTTGATTACATGACGATTCAACTTTACATCGTCAAGAGTAGCTGAACTCTTAAAGTTTATGATAATTCTGAATTTAAGCATTATAGTTAACCTCTTTCCCAAAAACTATCCAACATGCCATATACATCATCAATGCCATAGCAGAGTGGGCTTGCTCTTCTTATAGCATCATCCAAATAAATACCTCCAACCCACTTGCGGTCGATTACAATATCCTTTTCAAGCTCTATTTCAAGAACTGAACCGCCACCGTTGAATGGGTCAAATAATCCGCAAGATGTGGCTTTAGATATTCTTAACGGCTCATTTTTATCGTCGGTGTGTAATCTTAAAAGCTCTTCCAGAGTGAATGTTGTAGCAAATGTCAGCACATTCATATTGCTGGTTATATTAGCAAGCTCTTGGTCTACACTACGTAAGAACTTGCTAGGATGCTTCTTAGCGTAGCTTCTCTTGTAGAGGTAGTTGTAAAGCTTGAGCTTGCTATAACCTTGTTTTCTAGCGAGCCAGAGGATAGAACTTTCAGCTTGAATATCGCTGATTCTATCATTTTTGTACAAGGAAGCGTAATAATTGCTACCATAATCCTCGCAGCTGCAATCGTAATTCCAGTTACCGGAATCAATAAAAATATCACAGCAAAAAGACTGATTTAAAAAGTGGTCAGTTGGTTCATTGCAAGGGCAGTTATCTCTAAAGTAGTCGAAAAACTCGTCTTTGAAATCATACTGTGCTTCATCGTCGATTTCTAAATCGTCCATCATGTCCCCAAAGGCATCGTGTTGAGCGTCGTCCATAGTTTCCCAATAGGCTTCATCAAGCCATTCCCAGAACGCCGTATAAGAATCATAGGGAGCGTTCAAGAGTTCTTGAACTGTTTCTGCATTGATTTCATCACGATAATCAGCGTAAATGTCAATGCCCTCTGGATAATGCTTTTGAATCCATTTATAAATTAACTGCTCGTAGTCCATATTTACACCTCCTTACGATAGTAATAGCCGTCTGTGGAGGCGAGGTTGTCAAGTTCAAGACACAAGATAGCTCTAGTTTTATTTACAACAGAGCAGTTGCGAAGGGCTTTAAAAAAGAGGGCTTTTTTATCGGATTCCTCTTTTTTGCCTTTCATAGCCTCCAGATTGCTTTGCATTGCAATCCACATCAAATTTTCCAACTTAGCAATTTGTTTAAACCGCGCTTTGTTTGTCATAATCAGTCACTCCTTTAATGTTTGACACGCACAGAACTAATGGTTTCAAGGACATATTGCACTTGAGATTGCAAATCAATATCTGCTGGTTCTGTGTAATAAAGCAAATGATGAGTATCAGAATACTCGTGGCAATGCCATTTAACGCCAACGACATTGAGATAGATTTTAGCTACTTGAGCTAATTCCTTAGGGACTTCAATATTCCATTCTTTTCCCATATTCAGAACCTCCTTTCTAATATCTGAGTGTTCGACCACTCCTGCAATATACCGACATAAGCCGATATACTGCAAATAGGCCGAAAGCTTAGAACAGTTGTTCCGCAGATGCTGGAATACGATATGCAAACTCCCATGGGTCTACAATCGCATATACCTTTAACCAAGTAATCAGCAAATTGCTGCTGGGCTTAGAGCCTTTACCACTTTTAACCAAAAGAGATTGAAGTTTAATGATTTGTTTGAAGCGAAAGTTGTTTTTCATAATAAAATCCTCCTTAGAATAATTAATTATTAGTAGTTGCAACGCTGCATTTCGTCCAGATAGTAGCGTCTGCCGTATTTCGTAAAATACGGTTCTCCATTGCGATTGTAGCAAACCTTATGCCATGTTGGGCGAGTCTGTGTATCGCCATCAAAGGCAATGCACTTTACATAGCCGTCAGCGAAGGCATCCTCATAGTTCTCAGCCGTTGGGTCAAGAATAGCAATGCCGCTATTATAGCCCCACCATGCTGCTGCTGCCCATTCATCATGCTTTTTCATTACTTTTCACCTCCTTTAAAAGCATCTACCAAGAGTCCCAATACAATAATCGCAAAGCCTACAAGCATACCGTAAACAGCATACTTGTATAACGGTGTAAGCACTGTTACACCGCCAACAGCAAAGCTAAGAAAGGTAATAGCTCCGCCTACAAATACGATTTTTTCTTCCATGATTACACCTCCTTATGATGCCACTTAAAAGTGACACCGCCTTTTTTAAGGGCAACTTTTTCAACCCAAGAGTTACCCTTGCCGTAATAAGATACCTGGTCGGACACAATATAAGCTCGACTTGATTCACGACCAATATCAAGATAAACCGCCTTAGTAGTGTCTTTAGGCGGTTTCTTCTTAGTTTTGGGGAGACTGTTCAAAAAATCTTCCAAAAGCAACATGATTGCACCTCCTTAACATCCCAAGCTTTTGAAAAGCTTTAATATATCGTCTACATCCGTTTGCGGAACGCCGCAAACTTTGCACATTCTTTTTATATCTCTGTATGGAACTCTATTGAGCAATTCCCCATACACTTTCATTTTCCCGAAATGCTTGCAACGTCTATCAAGCGGTTCGCTTTTAGAGCAAAACAGCATCAGTTCGTCTACATACTGATGCCTAATTTCTACTTTCGACACGGTTATTTTTTGCATAGTCACACCTCCTTAATTAAAATTACGCTTATGCAGCGTTTTAAGCAGTCGCATTTAACGGCTGTTTAAAACACGGCATAAAAAAATCAGAGGCTGAGTTTTATCTCAGCCTCATGGTCATTCGCCTTAGAGTTCGACGTGTTTACGCCACTCCTCTAAAGCAAGGTCTATTTTGCCTTGCTTACGCAGTTCTTCCATAGCGAGGTCTACAAGCGTTTTGTAGCACTCTTCAAGGTCTTTTTCATAAGCCTCTCTAAGTTTCTCGTTAGGATAACCAATGAGAATTCTTTCTCCCTCATCAATAAACCAAAGAATACGGTCTACTTTAAGTTTAATATCTTCACTTACAGAATCCTCAGAGAGAATCTGTTCACATACATCAACACTAAGAGAACGTTTAATTTCGTTCTCAATTTCCTGCTTAGTCATAATTAAATACCTCCTAAAAAAATAAAAAAATAAAAAAATAATTAAGGCGCAGGGAGTATATCCCTGCGCCTTGCCTGGTCGGGTTATTTGCTATATTTCATAGCCGGAACAACCATGAACTTGCCAGTCTCAATATGCTGGACAATATTCCAGCAGCCATAAATCTCAAGCTTAGCCATCTTCTGAATAAGCTCGAAAGCCTGCTGTTCGGTATCATAGCCAGCAAAGACGATACCGTCTTTGCTGCTAGTCTTAAAACCAAGAATGCCACCGGCTGCATATACATCACAGCCAACCTGCTCCCAGTATTGGGATTTCATGCAGTTGGGGACATCTGCCAAGACTTTGCGATTATAAATAGCCTTAGAAGGTGCTTTCTCCTTCTTCTCAACTTCAGGAACGACCAAACCCATTTTCTTAACACTAATCATAATTATCACTCTTTCTTATAAACTCTCTAGCTAACTTACCAGCTCTCAATCAGCTGGCTTCGTTGCCGTTGCCCATATCATGCCACGACGGCAGGAAAAACGCAAATTTGACGGATTTTCGCCGTTTTTGGCGGATTTTCGCCGCCATTCGGCGTTTCTCTGTAGTTTAGCCTGGTATTTACAGCTACACTGCAATAGTAGTTCGATATAAAATTTTTGCTTATTTTGAGAATAAGCACTTCGATTGTGTGGTATAATAATCACAACGGGAAGCAGCTTGTAGAACTGTAAGAGAACTACTGATTAAGTACAATCTAGTATAGAGTAAGTTAGCAAACTCGGCTAACTTACTCAGTTATATTGTACTCTAGAGTTCTACATAAATGGTTAGTAGATTAGAGTATGTAAGTTGTGCCGCTATTTAGGAGAATACGGTATATAGTTAGTATTAACTAAACTCTCACTGTTAACCACTAAAGTTCTTTACAGAAGGACAGTAATGCTAAAGTTATACGAAATATAACATAACGTGTATTATCGGACGTAAATTCTATAAGCTTTTCGCCTGGGCACGCCCCCGCCCCCGAGGTGAGTAAGTACCTCTTGCTGGTTGGGGTTTAGGTTACATGGTATATCTAGTCAGGTTAAAACTAAAGCTTAATTATTAAACACTTAGATACAAGAGTTTAATTCAACACTCTACGTTTTAATTCTCTACAAAACAAGGGGTAGGGTATAGGGGTAGGGGTAAAACAATAAGTACCTAGACTTACACAGTACCTACATAGCACTGTTTATTATTAGCACTGTAAGAAATTACAGTGCTTTTTTAATGCTTTTAAGAGCCTTGTACGATTAGCACTGTATCAGCCTCCGTATAGTGTGTACGAGGCTTTTAAAATACAACAACAACAACGACAACAACAAGGAGGAATTGGTTATGAGTGATTTGTTTGGTGCTGGTGGCAGCATTGTAACGATGTACCCCACACCTCAGAGCATGGCAAACAAAGTCAGAGAGTATTTCGACTACTGCTTGCCGGAAGTGATTGACCCGAGGACTGGGGAGCTGAAGATTAAAGAGCGAAAACCGCCCACATACAGCGGTCTTGCCAGATATTTGGGATTCCAGAGCCGTGGTCAGATGCTGGACTATGTGAACAAGAGGGACGAAGCCTACAACACCATTTTGGCTGATGCAAAGCTGAGGCTTGAGGACTATCTTGAGGGCAAGCTGGTGTACTCGAAGGCTCCTACTGGTATTATGTTTGCGTTGAAGAACAATGCCGGATGGGAAGAAAAGAGCACACGTCAGCTTACAAGCGGCGATGGTCAGCCATTGGTATTTGGCTGGGCTGAGAACGCTGGTGATGTGATTGACACTAAAGCGTCACCCGTGGAGAAAGAGGGGGTATTGCCCCCGGCACCCGAGACGGTAGAAAGCACCTCTGATGACGGTTGCTGCTGATGCCAAGGTCATTACAATTCCGTACACTCCCAGACCGTTCTGGAGGGATGTTCTGCATCCTAATCTTGAACAGTACAGGTTTGCGGTAATTGTAGCGCACCGCCGTTTCGGAAAGAGCGTGGGCAGTGTCAACCACCTCATCAAGAAGGCTCTGACGATGACGAAATACCCTTCACCGAACTACGCATATCTTGCGCCGTTCTTGAAACAGGCGAAGATGATTGCATGGGACTACTTGAAGCGGTATACTGCGGGGATTCCCGACAGAAAAGTCAACGAGAGCGAGCTGTATGTAGAGTTCCCGAGCTACCATAAAGATGCTCGTGGAGCGAGAATTTATATCATTGGTGCTGACCGACCGGACGGCCTTCGTGGTACGTACTGGGACGGTGTAGTAATAGACGAATATGCCCAGATACGTAAAGAGCTGTGGGGCGAGGTCATCCGACCAGCCTTATCAGACCGACACGGCTGGGCTGTTTTTATTGGTACTCCCAAAGGGCAGAATCAGTTCTACGACATTTACTTACAGGCACAGAAGAACAACAACTGGTTCTCCTGCCTGTACACGGTAGATGAAACAGGTATTATTCCTCCGGAAGAACTTGAGGACATGAAGCGTGAAATGACAAAGACGGAGATACGGCAGGAGCTGTACTGTGACTTTGCTGCGAACGCTTATAACCGCCTTATCTCGCTGGATTCTATCAACGCGGCAATGGAAAGAGATTTGCAGGAAGAGGATTACAAGGATATGCCCAAGGTTATGGGTGTCGACGTTGCCCGTTTCGGTGACGATAGCTGCGTAATCTTCAAACGCCAAGGTCTGATGACCTTTGAGCCGATTGTCTGCAAAGAAGTCGACAACATGACCTTTGCCGGAATCATCGCCAGAGAGATTGACGATTGGGGGCCAGATACGGTGTTTATTGATGCTGGCCGTGGCGAGGGTGTTATCGACCGCTTGCGTCAGATTGGCTACAAGGGAGTCGTAGAAGTTCCCTTTGGCGGCAAGGCTATCGAGGACACGCGCTATATGAATAAACGTGCCGAAATGTGGGATGGTTGCCGACAGTGGCTTGAACAGGGCGGTTCATTGCCGTATGACCCGAACCTGCGCACTGAGCTGTCGATGCCCGAATATACCTTTGACGGCATGAACAGAATCAAACTTGAAAGCAAGGAAAGCATCAAAGATAAGACAGGACGTTCGCCAGATATGGCTGACGCGCTGTGTCTGACCTTTGCTTATCCTGTGTCTTTCGCAAGAAAAAACCTGTACCAGCGGGCAAAGAAGCTGGGACAGGTAAGAAAATACGGCAGATTGTGAGGAAAAAGCTAATGACCAAAGAAAAAAACAGAGCAAGAGGCGAGTTCGGAGAAGCCTTTGGAGTAGAACTTGCACCTGATGAATATGCTTCTTATGCAGCATACGGGGCAGCTCCGCAATATAAGGATATTCCAAGATTAGGAGAACGGTTTAATTATGATAAGCACGTGCCGCAAGACCCGACATACTCTCGCTATTATGCAGATGACAGCCAGTATGCTAATAGAGGTATGCCTGTGTATGCTGAGAGCCTTGGTGGGCCTTATTACCATCCAGAGGCTGTCCGCGATGAGCAAGGCTATCCGCAGCCTACGGGTTATGCAAGACGTATGGGTATTCCTGCTACAAGGCTGAGCGACAAAGCAGCCCGTGTGCCGTTTGACTATCAGAGCCAAGGCTATACGGATGATTATTACGACCGCCGCAGACGTGAGGAATGGCTCTACAACATGATGCGTGAGCGCATGAAGTATGATTGACGGAGGAATAACATATGCTTTTATGTCCAGCAAAGGAAATCAAAACTACTAAACTGAGCGCCAGCAGTGCAACTCCTGCTGCAAGCACTGAGGTTTTCACCAATATGCGCGGCGGTCGCATCGGCTTGGCAATTACCGCTGGCGAGGCTGACATTTATCTTGGCGACAAGAGTGTCAAGGCTGGCGAAGGCTTGCTGATTAAGGCTGGCACAACCTATACTTTGCCAGTGCTGCCAACCGCACGTCAAAACTTTTATGTTATTGGCGGCGACTGCGTGCTGACAGAGTTCTTTGGTTAAGGCGGTGATAATTCATGCCAGACTTAAACGATAAGCTGGCTGCTGCTGCAAACAGCGAAGTCCATCGAAGCGCATGGCAAGCGACCAACCCTCAATTCGGTTTAAACCAAGGGGCGGTCGACATGATGACGGGTGGTACATTGCCGGAGCAGCCGCAGACTGGCGTAATCCAGCCGGGAACAGAGCAACCGCCGTCCCCACTGGAAATGCTCAAAGCACAGAGTGAGGCAAAGGATAAAGCCTTGTCGCTCGATACTTTGACAAAATCTCAGAAAGAAAAAATCATGCGAGCGTTCGAGAGCTGCCGTGATATTGCGGATTCGCAGTACAAGCAGATTATCGAGCCGAAAATCCTGCATCGCAGAGATATTTACGAAGCTGACGAGGAATATTACAAAAAGCGTTTTCCAAGACTTTCGGAAACAAGTAACTGGGTTTCCAAGGATGTAAAGACCTCTTGCCAGTGGATTCTGACAGGCCTTATGGAAGCGTTCTGCGGTACAGATGCACCGCTTTCCGTCAAAGGCGTGAATGTCGATGACGATGAGGTTGCATCCAAGGTGCAGGAACTTGTACGTTATCAGCTTGAAAAGAAGAATGACTGGTATCATTTCTGCCAGACTGAGCTGAATTTCGCTTTAAGCCAGAACTTCTGTATTGCTAAGGTATGGTGGAAGCGCGAAGAAGAACGCAAGCAGATGCAGTTCATGCTTGACTTGAACGATATGACGCAGATTCTGGGACTTATGGAAGGTGTCGGCGGCGGCAATATCGAGAATATGAAATTCGAGGATATTGAAGGCGCGCCAGACCTTACCAAAGTTACTTACGACCTTGTGAAGGTCAAGAGCAACCATCCTGTTGTAGAGTATGTCCCTACATCAGAGCTGCGCTACACTCCAGATGCTCCAGATTTGCAGGACTGTAAGTTCGTTGCACATCGCAAGGTCGTACGCGGCAGCTATTTGAAGCAGCGTGAAAAAGACGGCATTTATCAGAACATCGACAAAGCGCTCAAGGAATACACCTCGGGCAATACCGAGCCTACCACTCTGGATTATGTCAATGACAGAGACAGAGCTGACAGGGCTAAACGTCCGACAGATAATGACTTGGCATCCAAAGAGGTTGAGCTTTACGAGGCCTACATGCAAGTGGATTGGAATAATGACGGCATCTACGAGAACATCATCGTTCATGCTGTAGGCGACCAACCAATCCGCATCGTAGAAAACGACTACGGATTCCCACCATTCTTTGTTTGCAGTGCGGTCTACGACCCGAACGCTGTGTTTAACCGTGATTCTTTTACTGATATGCTGGAACAGCAGCAGGATTTAAAGACTGCTGTTATGCGTCAGATTATCACTAACGTGGCGAAAAACAACGCTCCGCGTGTTTTTGTCGATGAACGCAAGGTAGACGTAGATGCACTGTTCAATGGCGAGGAAATCATCCCGACGCAGAACGCCCCGACAGAATCTGTCTTTATTCCGCCGTCGCTGCCGTTGTCCAGCGTTTCTATGGATGTTATCAACTACGCTCAGACTGAGATTGAGAGCCAGAGCGGCAGCACCAGATACAACCAAGGCCTTGACAGCAACTCTCTGAACTCTACTGCAACTGGCATTACCGCTATTCTTGGTATGGCAGAGAAGCGCAACAAAATGGTTGCGCGAAGCATTGCAGAGAAATTTTTTATTCCGATTTACAAGTTCATCATCCTGTTGAATCAAAAGTATCTGGAAGATGAGCAGATGATTCGATTGACCAACAAGACGCTTTCTATTAAGAAAGAGGATTTGGATGTAGATTATGATTTGATTGTCAACGTCGGACAGGGCGCTGGCACAAGAGAAGCACAGATTCAGTATCTGATGCTGGTGCTCAACCAGATTTATCCGCAGCTCGCAAACTTCGGTATTGCGAATGCGAAGAGCTGGTACAACCTTGTATGCAAACTTCTGGAAGCATTGGGCTTGCGAGATGTTTCCCAATATCTGCTCGACCCCGAGAGCGAAGAAGCACAGGCACAGGCACAGGCTCAAGCACAGGCACAGGCACAGGCACAGGCCGAAGCATTGCAGAACAGCTTGCAACTGTCTATCGCAAAATACTCCATTCCGCGTCTCAATATCAATCTTACAGATTTGCCGCCCGATGTGCAGCGTCAGTATCTTAAAGATAAACTTGGCATTAGTACAACCGAGCGAGCAATCGCAGAACATGAGGTGCTCAATAATGATTAAGCGCAATAACTCTAAAGTTATTAAAGCTGCCGAATCTCGCATCGACCTTCTCCGCGACTTCATCGTCGACGGAGAAGATGCTGAGGCGGTGTATAAATATGCGTTCCGCTTAAAAAAAGAAGCGGATGAAAAAATGCTTGAAGCGGCGTTAAGCTACGGAGACATTGAAAGACACCGAAGCGACTACAGAGCAGTCTGTCGTTTGGTTGAAATGTTGCAACACGCAGCGGCCACTGGCAAGCAGAAAGAGAAAGCCTTGGTTCAATTACAGACACAAGGCTGATTTTTTTAGGAGGTAAAACCAATGGCTGACGAATTTGGCGGTGCTGGAAGCGATTTTTCTGCTTCCACACCACAAACAAACACAATTTCTACAAGTCAACCAAATGTTGACAGCGTAGAATCCTCTCAGAGCGTTCCAAATACACCAGTGAATACAAACACTAGCGCAAACACGGAAAATCGCTCAGAAGGGCTGCAAACGCGCGAGAGCGGCAATCAGCAAATTATCGCTGCTGCAAAGAACTCAGAAGGTACTCAAGGCTATGTTTTAGTCAAAGGTGAGGACGGAAAAACACATTTGAAGCCCAGTCCGTTGACTGAACCGCCAAAAAACGAAGAAGTTGCCCAAGAACCTAACATATTTGGTGCTGATACCAATCAGCCGAAGCTGACAGATGCTCCGCAGCAGATTGGCCAACAGTTCAACCAACAGCTTCCTGCTTATACTCTTGACGAATTTTCCAACGCAATCGCAACAGGCTATGTTGACGAGAAACGTGTTCCGCAGGAATACCAACGTCAATATGCTGATTGGAAAATCGGCCAAGCTGTTCAAGCTCACAATGCACAGCAAAGAGCTATCGCCCAGCAGGAAGCAGCACGTCGCGCTGAGATTGAAGCGCAGATGAATCCGGAAACCCGCCAAGAGCAGATGAGAGAGTTTCTGACAGGCCTCGACAAAGAGGCTGATGCGCGCGCTCAACAGGATGCTGGTCTGAGTGAAGAGGATATTGAAAACCTCGACCTCATGGACGATGACGACCCGAAGCTCATCAACTACAAACTGGCTAAGGAGTGGCATCGCCAAGACCTTATGGCCAAGATGCAGAACCGCTATGCAGACGAACAGGCACAGCGCCAGAGGCAGGAAGCTGTCTATGCTGGCATCAACCAGTTTACAGAAGAGCAACGCGCAAAAGAGCCGAACTTCGACGCTATCGACCGCATGTTGCTGACTCGTGTGAATGATTTGACCTATAAACAGGCGCAAGTGATTGTGCCTGTGCTGCAAGCTTTGCAGAACGGCACTATCAACGAAGCCCAGACAGAGGTTCTTCGCAACTATTATGAAGATACACGCAAAATGTTCTATATGCAGAAGAACGGCTTGGGCGCAACCCCGAGAGCTGTCAATCGCCCGCCGACTGTTGAACGAGCTGGCGACGGCAGAGATGTTAACAGTGTATATGTGCCGGACTACAGTGCTCTGGCAAAATCTGATGTAAGAGGCCGCCGCGCATGGCTGGCCGAGTTTATCCGTAACAGAAACCAATAAGCTACCCCCGAGGCTATGCGGTTTTGTTAAATAAAATTTTTTAATGAGGTGAAAAATTAATGGCAATTAACGACGTAACACGTTCTCTTTCCTACAGCACTTCCCAATCCCATACCTCTGATGCGATTGGCCATGCTGAGGATATGAGCAGCGTAATTACCAACATCGACCCCGAGGTTACTCTGTTCCTCAACCGCTTCGGCTCCGAGGAAGATGCAACCACTCTGAAATTTAGCTGGTTAACCGAAGGTTTGCAGCCGCCCGGTGAGAACGCCCACTTGGAAAAAGAGGATTATTCCTCCAAGGAAATCGGCCATCTGGAAGGTTTGGAAAACAACTGCCAACGCTTTGTAAACAGCTACTATGTAACTGAGGCACAGCGCAAAGTTGCTAAAGTTTACCGCCCCGAGGATGAGCTGGCTCGCCTGTTGGAACAGTGCTCCCGCAAACATGCTGCTGACATTGAGTACGCTCTCGTAAACAATGAGACCACCAACGCAGAACAGAACAAGACTACTCCGGCTAAAACTGGCGGCGTTCCGTTCTTCATGGCTACTCAAGAGTTGGATGTAACTGTCGGCACTACCGACGGTTCTATCACTACCACCAAACCGCATGGCTTGGAAACTGGTGATTTTGTGTATTTCACTGCCAAAACCATGCCGACTGGCCTGTCCGCTAAGACCATTTATTACATCCGCACCGATGCTGCTACTCCAAAAACCAAATTCACTATCTTCAACACCCAAAAAGGTGCTGTTGAGAACATTGCCGCTGAACAGGTCAAACCGAGTGCTGCTGGCACTTCCGCTAAAATCATCAAAAACAACGTACTGGATTTAGGCGGCACTGTCGACTACACTCTGGATGACCTCAACGCGGTAATGGAAATGGCGTACAACCGCGGCGGTAATCCTACCCATGCGTTCATGTCCCCCGCCAAGAAACGCGCTTTCAGCCAGTTGGTAATCGCACAGGCTACTTCTTACCGCGATATGGCGAAGAAGAACAAGCTGAATCTTGTTGCCGACGTTATCCAAACTGACTACGGCGTACTGACTGCCGAAGCACATCGTATGCTGCCGGATAGCCGCATCTACTGCATGGATATGGGCTATTGGGGTATTAAGTGGTTTGAACACACCCACGACGTACCCATTCCGAAGAAAGGCTCTTATGATGAGCGTATGCTGGAATCTTGGCTGGGCCTCAAATGCGCAGCTCCGAAGGCTTCCGCTGCAATCATCGGTATCAAGCGCTAATCTAACCTAGTCGATTTCGACCACTTTAACCGCCTCGGTTTCGGGGCGGTTATTTAATATGCTGGTGTAGCACAACTGGTAGTGCAAGTGCCTTGTAAGCACTAGGTTGCGGGTTCGATTCCTGTCACCAGCTCCAACTAAAACACGGAGGGCGAAACAATGTTAGTAGACCAGAAAGTATATATTGACGGCGAAAAGAAAATTCACGTTGTCAACAAATTTGACCATAGTGTTGCCGCCGAGGTAGCCCGCATGACCGAACGCGAAGGCGGCGGCAGAGCGGTAGGCAAGGACGGTTTTGAGGTCAGGGTTATGGGTTACATCCCACCCGAAATGTGGAACTACGACCCGTGGCTTGTTACCGCTAAAAGAGCTTTGGCTGCCGGAGATAACGGCGAGTACACGAAGTATGTGCAGAAGTTTTTTGAGGTGCATCGCGAGTATGCTCCGTTGATTCCAAAGAAATATTTTTGAGGTGAAGCAACATGGCAATCGAGGTTTCCAAACTAATCCGTAAAATCCGTCTAAAGGCTATGGACTTTGACGAAATTAAATATAGTGATTATCAGATTATCAATGCTATAAACGATGTTATCGAATATTTAAATGCGTCTTATGCTTTACGCAACAGCGATTTTCTGGAAAAGGTCAAAGAGTATCACCTTACCTCGGAGCAGATGCAGAAGGGTGCAACCTTACCATATGATTTTGTGACACTGGTAGGTATGAACGACTTGCAATGCGGCAGACCGCTTGCGGTAGTACCATCCACCGAAACCCCAAAGTTTGATGAGTACAAAATCGTCGGGAGCAAGATTTACAGTGGCGTACCAGATTTTACGGTGCATTATCGCAAGCGCCTCGAAGAAGTGGAGAGCGCTAACGATGAAATTGATTTGCCGCTTGTTTTTGAATCATTGGTGCGCAACTTTGCTTTTGCTGCGTTAAGCAACAGCAACGAAGAAATGCTGAGCGGCATCGAGGAAGCGATTCAGAATATCGTGCCGATGCGTCGCTATTCTCATGCTCGCATCAAGATGCCGTTTATGGTATAGAAGGAGGAAGCATGTTAGTTAAAGCAATTATTCAAGATATTCGCAATCGCATTAACGATAAAGAAGGTGTTGGTGATTTCGACGATGACGAGATTGTCAGCTACATCAACCAAGCCATAAACTACATCGGACTTTACTTTGTTGGTTCTGGCAATCCTATTGCCATCAAGGACGTTGTAATCAGAAACGGCGATACGTTGCCAAATGATTATATTAAGGCGTGTGGCATTTTACCCATCAAGATTACTGGCAAAACAATCAAGTTTCTCGATACCAATGTCAAAGATTACACCATGAAGTATTTTTATAAAGCACCCAATATTACGGGTGCAGAGAACGAAGAAATGCCTTACGACGACACAGTAACAAACAACGTCATTGTAACTTTGACTGTGATTCTGCTTATGAATCAGCAGCGACTGAATGTGTCTCAAGACCAAGGTTTGAACAGTTCTTTGATGGATATTATAGAATCAGCATACAGTGCGAGAGCGTAGTTTAGGCGGTGAAGGATATGGCTGATAAAGAAAACAACAACGCGCTTGACGAGGCGCAAATAAAACAAATATTGACCAATATCCCCAACAACGTCAGCGGCGACGGCAAGGTTTTTGTAGCTGCGTTGAAAAACTATCTCGTTAAATCTGGCTTGCTGACGAACAAAAAGATTGACGACAGCACATCCGGAACAGGCGAAAAACCCGGACACGTCAGCAGTGTACAGTTATTAGAGCTACATTCGATAACTGACGGCGTTCGCATCAACTCTATACAGGTGTCGTGGGTAAAGACTACTGTAACCAACTATGCTAAAGCCGAGGTGTGGTTCAGAACGGCTACGGACAAGGCGTGGGAGAAGGCAGGAGAGAGCAGCGGCACACAGTTTGTTTATAGCGGCGCTACAACAGGCTTGACGTACTATATCAAAGTAGTAGCGGTAAACACCAAGGGCAACACAGCCGACTTTGACACAGCTCCGCAAGCCAGCATCAAAATCCAAGGCAGTCAGTATATCCCTAACCCGCCGACACAGTTTGTACTGACGTGGGACGAGAAAGGCCCGTTATGGAAGTGGCAGTTTGAGCCTAACGAATACATAGATTTCTTTGAGCTGCGTTTAGACCAGAACCCCGGTGTCTGGAATGACAAGAGATTAGACAGCACACGAGAAACGTGGAGCAGAGCCAATCCCGGTGTCAGAAGCGGTACGGCATATCTGTATATCCGTAACATCTTCGGTGAGTATAGCGAACCCGCAGTCCATGAGTTCAGTAAAGCATTGCCGCAAAAGCCGACTGCCCCGCAGTTAACAAGCACGATTGACGGCGTTCGTATCAAAATGCAAGGCTTACCGCTGGGCGCAACAGGCTACAAGATTCACATCAAGACTAAGGATAGCAAAGAAACCGTTGAGGATGATTTCTATACTGTCAACAGCGAGTATATCTACTTCTTCTTCATCGGGCATATCACTGTTAAGTATTGCTTTGTCGACCCATTGGGTGACGGCGAATGGAGCGATACGAGCGAAGCGGACTGCAAGGCTGGCATTGATATAGGGCAAGTGCCGACTATTGACTATACCAAGTTTGATAAATTTACGCAGGATGCTATCGACAAGGCTAACAATCAGCCTAGCATCAACGATGCACTGAAAAAGCTGATTACTGATAATACCACGGCTATCAACGAGGCTAACAAGCTGATTGACGCTAACGCCAACGGCATACATCAAAACGCTGACAGTATTTCAAGCGTTATGACTAAAGTAAACGGCTTGAATGAGAAAGTGGAGGGCATAGAGGGTACAGTAACCACACAGGGTACTGCTATCGTGCAGACCGCTGCTGATATTACGGCACTAGCCAAAAGAGTAACAGTCAACGAGGGTACAATCAGCACTAACACTTCTTCTATTCAGCAGAACGCCGACTCTATTACAAGCGTGGTTAAGCGTGTAGACGATGCAGAGGGTACTTTAAAAACCCACGGCACGGCTATTCAACAGAACGCCAACAGCATATCTACAATCGCTATGGACGTTAAAGGCAACGCTTCTGCCATAGAGCAGAACGCCAAGAGTATTACCGCTATTGTAGAGGACGTGAAAGGAAACAAGGCATCTATCCAAGCCAACGCTGACAATATTACCAGCATCGTTACAAAGGTTGATAAGCAAGGTGCAACGATTGATAAGCAAGGCTCAGCAATCGTACAGAACGCTAACAGTATTACAAGCGTGGTTACGGAACTGAACAAAAAACCTGCCGACTGCAATTACTCATCTATCAACCAACTGCAAGATGATATTCTGCTTTGCGTCAAGAAAGACGGCGTTATCAATGCTATCAACGTATCAACGGAAGGTATTGTAATCGACGGCAACAAAGTGCATATCACAGGCGATACAGTGTTTGACAAAAATGTTATCGTAGGCGGCATGATAGCTGCCGAAAGTATCGCACTGGAGCACTTAAAGGCTAACTCCGTATCGTCTGCAAAGATACAGGCCAATGCTATCACGTCGACTAAAATTGCCGCAGGAGCAGTAACCGCTGACAAAATCGAAGCAGGAGCTATTACCGCAGAGAAGTTAGCCGCTGACAGTGTAACTTCTGACGCTATACAGGCAGGAAGCGTTATCGGTGACAAGATAGCGGCGAACACGATAACTTCTAGTAAGATTGATTCTAATGCAGTCACTTCTTTCCAAATTCAAGCAGGAGCTGTGACGGCTGATAAGATTGACGTTAACACGTTATCTGCGATAACTGCTAGGATTGGCGAATTGAAAACTGCCGATACAGGAGCAAGAATGGAACTCAAAGATAATTTGATACGCATATATGACGAAAATAATGTACTGCGCGTAAAAATGGGGGTGTGGTGATGGCTCAAGGTTTAGTAATAAACAATGCAGACGGAAGCGTAAAGTTAGATACTAACAGCAATATCACAAGGACATTAGGACAAGCTACTCTGCAAGGTAGCGGAGAAATCACAAGTGCTGGCATAGGCTATCCTAACAATAAGCTGTGGTACATAATTCTCAGCAACGTATCTCCAGTATACAAACCTAGTAATGACGCATATCCTATTTTGCGCATAGATGATACCGGGTATAGGATATTTTGGAAAAATCAACTTGGCACAAAGATAAGGTATGGAATAATATGAGCACTTATCTTGAAGTTATAGGCGATGATAAAAGAGTCGTTATCGACGATAAATTTGCTTGCATGGAAGTAGTTGACAGTTTTCCGTTATCACAGTGCAAGAAGAAAGATATGTCTGGTAACACGGCGGGATGGCACAATTATTATTATGAATTTCCAACTGGCCATTCGATACCGGACAATGCGTTGGTTGGGATAAGTTTAAATGGAATAACTAGCGAAGTGCCGTTTTCCTATTTAGCTATCGGAAACACTATTCGTTTTTTTGGTGACGGAAGTGCAGTAGCACAAGTTGGCATAGTTGCTATCGAAAGAGATGATATTATAGCAACGTCGACACTGTATATCTTTAACCATGCCACGAGAACACCTAGCGAACACGGCACTGGGCTTGAAATAATAAACGATAAGAACGAAATAGTCTTTTCTTCTGAACGGCCCTATATAAACGTCTTGAAATGTGGAAGCGAAGAAAAAGATAACATTTCTACTGCGAGCGAAAAGCCAATAATTGCGTGCAATTTAGGAGAAGATTATTACTATGAGCTTTACCAACAAGCCGCTCATATATCACCGCAAGGCGTAGAAAGCCATAAAAGGCCAACATATATTTTAAAAAATCAAGTAGTAAGTATTGTGCCTAGATTTTTCAACACATTTTGGACAGGCGACAGTCAAGCTCCAGAATATAACCCAGATACAGGGGAATGGACGTATCCAGATAACGGAGGGCCAGAGTACGGAGGGTTTTACGAATTTGACGCTTGGTATAATTACGGCTGGTTAATAGGGACTATTTGTTAAAGCGAGGTGAAACAATGCAGATAGAATTTGAAATTGACGGTATGCGGCTTACAAGAACGTCAGACGCATATGTAACAGAGGGAAGCAAGAACTTTGTACAGTTGTTGTTCACGTTCTCCGACGATTGGAACAACATCGACAAATGGGCGTTGTTTGCGAGGGACAACAAGACATACGAAGTTGCAATCGTAGACGGCAAGTGCATCGTGCCTTATGAGTGCGCGAGAACGCAAGGACAGTTTCAACTTACAGTAGTAGGCAAGGCAAACGAAGGCGAGGTTATCGCAACAACGAGTGATAAGGCGGTGCGGGTCAGTAGCAACGAGTTTGAAGAAAACCCAACAGGCTCAGAAACAAGACTGACTAACACATTTCTTGTCGACACGTTGGCAAAGGTAAAAGAGTACGCAGACAAGGTAGAGAACGCAGGCGTAGAAGTAGACAAGGCTGTTGAGAGCGCACAGAACGCCGCTGTGAGCGAGAAAAACGCCAAGGGGTATGCTGATAAGGCTAAAGAGTATAGCGAGTCTGTAAATGTCTTTATCCCGTCCGTAGATGCTGACGGCGTAATGACATGGACGAACAAAGCAGGTCTTGCAAATCCTGCCCCGGTAAATGTCAAAGGCGAGCGTGGCGAAAAGGGCGAACAGGGTGCTAAAGGCGAGGCAGGTGCAACTGGTGCCAGAGGTGAACGTGGCGAGCAAGGGCCGCAAGGCTTGCAAGGTCTGCGTGGCGAGAAAGGTGAGAAGGGCGATGCTTTCAAATACACCGACTTCACTGCGGCACAGCTTGCTGCTTTAAAAGGGCCTAAAGGCGATACTGGTTTGCAAGGCCCACGAGGCGAGCAAGGGCCTAAAGGTGACACAGGTTTACAAGGCCCACAAGGCGAACGTGGTCTGCGTGGTTTGCAAGGCGCAACAGGAGCGACAGGCCCGCAAGGCGAGAGAGGCCCGCAGGGCGCAACAGGCCCGCAAGGCCCGAAGGGTGATAAAGGCGAACAGGGTACAGGCGTTACAATCAAAGGCAGATATGATTCGTTGTCCGCTTTAATTGCTGCACATCCTAAAGGCAACGAAGGTGACGCATATATGGTTGGCGTTAACCTCTATGCGTGGTCTGGCACAGAATGGATTGACTGCGGCAACATCCAAGGCCCGAAGGGTGATAAAGGTGACACAGGCCCACAAGGCTTACGTGGCATCCAAGGTGAGAAGGGTGCGACAGGCGAAAGAGGTGCAACAGGCCCACAAGGAGCTAAAGGTGAGAAGGGCGATGCTTTCACTTATGCCGACTTCACGCAGGAGCAGTTAGCCGCACTGAAAGGCCCAAAGGGCGATACTGGCCCTAAAGGCGATACAGGCGAAAGAGGGCCGCAAGGTTTACAGGGTGCGACGGGCGCGACGGGTGCAGTTGGCACAGCCGCCACAATCAAGGTGGGTACTGTCAGCACAGGCAATGCTGGTTCGGCAGTATCTGTTACCAATAGCGGCACAGCATCAGAGGTCATCTTGAATTTCGTAATTCCCAAAGGCGACAAAGGCGACCAAGGCCAACAGGGCGAACAAGGTTTGCAAGGCATTCAAGGCCCACAGGGTATCCAAGGTGCAACAGGTGCAGCGGGTACGGCAGCTACAATCAAAGTCGGCACTGTTACCACGGGTGCGGCAGGAACAGCGGCAACAGTTACCAACAGCGGTACTGCATCGGCGGCGGTGCTTGATTTCACCATTCCGCAAGGTGCGAAAGGTGACAAAGGTGAACAGGGTACAGGAAACACTGTTAATGTAGAGGTTGCTACGAACAGCGAGATTGACAATGCGCTTGCATTAGCAGGTACAGGCACAATCCCCAGCGGCGATAGCGTTACAGTAAAAACGCTTACTGTAACCGACACATTGAACATTCCCGGTGGCACAATTTGGGTGGCTTAAATGAGTATTTTATCTCAGAAATTATACATAAAAAAAGGCAGCTCAACGGCTGCCTGCAATATTTACTCTACGGCTGCGGAAGCAGGTGACAAAGCGTTAAGAGTCGGTAACGGCTATGTTGCTTTAAAAGACGTTACTGATGCAAACGCTACAGCAGGACGTGTCAGCATAAACGGCGTGACGTATGCAATCGCTACACAGCACACAGCGGCTGTCAACATGCCGTACACCGAAAAATATTGGACTGATGCTGGCGATTATACGTTTACTGTCCCTAGCGGCGTATCTCGTATGCGTGTCGCTGTATGTGGCGGTGGAGCTGGTAAAGGTGGCTTAGGCGGCAACGGCAAAGACGGCGGCAATACGTCAGCGTTCGGCGTTACTGTAACAGGTGGTTATGGAGCTGGCGTGGCATGGAGCAAAGGTGACGGCGGCACTCCTAATGGTCATGCGTCTAAAGGCAACAGCATAACAGACGGCTTTTTAATGTCGTTTGACATAAACAAGGGTACATACGGCAGAGGTGGACAATATGGCGGCTCTGGCGGCTATGACTCGCAGTATGTCAGCGTTACCGCTGGGCAAAGCTATGCTATAACTGTAGGCGGTGCTGGCGGTATGAACGGTACAGGCGGTTTTGTCCTGATAGCCTACGGAGGTGATATTTGATATGGCAAAATTGGTAGATTTAGACGGCCTTGCTTATTTTTACAGCAAAATCAAGGCAATGCTTGTCGAGAAGTTGGGTAAAAATGACACGGCAGTAAACGCCGCTAAGGTAAACGGACTGACAGTGGAAACAGCCGTGCCTAAAAACGCTAAATTTACGGATACGGTTTACGAGCATCCGTTAACGCACCCGGCAAGTATGATTACTGGATTGGCTAACGTTGCAACGTCGGGCAGCTATAATGACCTTAGCGACAAGCCAACAATACCGATTGTGCCGAGTAATGTGTCAGCATTTACTAACGATGCAGGTTATTTGACACAGCATCAATCGTTGGACGGCTATGTCAAAAGTGTTAATGGTACAAAACCCGACAGCAATGGTAACGTAACTATTGCAATCAGCGGTGGTGGTGGAGTAAGCACGTCTACACAGAATGTGTGGACGGCTCAGCAGTCGTTTAATTTAGCCTTGCTGGGTGTAGAAAAATATAAAACTACTTACGCTAATGGAAATTCTGTAAAACCTTCTAGCGTTACGGCTGTGTACAATGCAACAGGTAGTTTCGCTTTAGACTTAGCAAACTTCTCATCTCTATTAAACATAGGACAATCATTAGTCTTTACTGCATATATCAAAGCTAATGCTGATTATCCTCTAACTATAACTAATGGTGGCACACTAAAATACACTGGTAACTCATCTGATTTAGCGATTACGAGTGCAGGTTTATTACTTAATATCTTTATAACATTAGATGATAGTGGTAACAAAACAAGCATCGTACAAGCATCTAAGTTATCGTAGAGGTGGTGTAATATGGGACTTAATCGTTTATTTATGGTAAAGCGCACTGGTGGCGGTGATGTTGATGAGAATGTATTCATTATGACTATGGGAACTAAAAGTGGTCAATATGGATATAATGCCAACAGTGGTTACTATGGTGAAGTTACAGGCAATGTTACACACGATGGCAGAGCCGTTACTCTTGTTATATTGTCTTATTACGGCGGTTGGCTTGACGTTGCCTTTAAAGAGGAAGGTGTGACGAGTGGTAGTCGTAATATTGCGTTAAATATCACGCCTATGGAAACAGGTGTTACCGTACCCCTTGCTGTTGGTAAAATATCATATCAAAGTGCTGCAACAGGCTTTTACACCTATGTGCAACGTGTGCCGTCCAGTATCTCTAGTATGTTTACTACCGCCAACGTCGGTAAGAAATTTAAAGTCGAAATTGTGTTTAACTAGAGGTGATTTGATGAATACAACTTATACATATAAAGCAGAGGCCTACCCTAGCTTATACGAACTTTCAGAAGCACTAGGCAAAGACGGCATTTTCATCCCTCTGTCAATCGGTGACGAGGCTTTAACAGAATTAGGCGTAACCGTTACGCATGAGGAAGAACCTATTGAAAACGTAAAACAGCGTAAAATCTTGATGTTAAAGCGTCAGCGTGACACTGCCGAGGTTGAACCGATTGAATATGGCGGTCATAGCTTCGACTATGACGACAAAGCGAGAGACCGCATCAATGCAGCTATCATTGCCTTATCGTTACAAGGCGAGGATGCGTCCATTGACTGGACTACGGCGGATAATCAAGATGTTAAAGTGACAGCTAATGACTTGCGCATGGTTATCGCCGCTGTTGCGGTGCGTAGTAATGCTTTGCATACTGCCTACCGTGCAGCAAAAGAAAAAATAGAAGCGGCACAGAACAAGGCTGATATTGAGAAGATTACAATGTAGGTGAGATTATGCCGATAGAAAGAGAACCGCAGAGTGTATCGTGTTGCCTAAGCAGTTTAGTGGGCGGCATGAACGCTTCTGTTCCAGACAACATGATAGGTGAAAACGAAGCCGTCCTGCTTGAAAACTATATGTTTGAGCAGGGCGTTTTGCGTACAAGGTGCGGTTATTCCGAGCCTCTTATCGACATTGGTGAGCCAGTGGATAAAATTTGGTATGACCAAAGCACGGATGGCTTTCTGCTGTTTGGCAAAGCACCAGCAAAGGGAACGGCCAACGCTTATTACGGCTATGTCAAAGAACCGCCGAAGCAGATTGGCAAACTGACAGGCGAAGAGCGCCCTGTCTGCCAGCGGTTCGGAGCCAAAGTCACCATAGGCAGCGGTGATAAGCTACAATACTATGATTACGAGAACAACTTGACTACCGTTGAAGGCAGTTTCCTTTGCGACAATTTATGGGTGCGCGACAGCAGATTGGGTACTTCCAAACGCGGTGATGACAACTTCCATTACAGCAGCACTGGCGACTGCACTTCCGACGAGGCATGGAAGGAGGACACTAACGTGGCGAGCCAAGCCCAATGGTATGGCATAGGCGAGCTTGACGGTGGCGACATTATCACTACGCTGCCTCTCTCCGGTGACTTGATTGTATTCAAGACCAATGATTTGGGTTATCAGATAAGCGGCACCGTACCAGACTTACAGAGCCAGCAGATTCTGAACAACACCCACGCACAAGACGACAGGGAATCGTTCGCTTTGCTGGGCAATACCATTGTGTTTGCGACGGATTTAGGCATCCGCAGCTTGCAGACAACAACAACTTACGGCAACTTCGATACAACCGAAGTTGCGTATAAGATAAACAGGTTGCTGCAAAAAGAGTGCTACAAGCCAAGAATCTGGAACATGTTGACTATGAAGCAACTCTGGATACGCCCTAATGCCAAGGATGAAAAGACCTTTTATATATATCAGTATGATACTGGCGCAGCGTACAAATACACCTTCCACGATGATATTCACGACGTTGCACAGACAGATAGCGGCATCATGCTGGCTACCGACAAGGGTGTCTGCCGCATGAATGACGAGTATACTACCGACAACGGAGAGCCGATACACAGCAAAATTATCTCGAAAATGTATATCACCCCCAACCGCATCATCACCAGATACTTTGATATTTTTGTCGAGGGCAGAGAAGGCGATGAGAGTGGCAAAATTCACGTACAGGTTGCCGACCGTGGCTTTGATTACAGTTTGACAACCAAACGCAGAGTGAAGCATTTTTACAATTCTTTGCGGGCGATGCAGGTTATTGTGACCAGCACATCGCCGCACAGAATAAACAATTTCTGCCTGTACGGCATTGACGAGTGATTAGAACAGAAAGGCGGTAATGTAATATGAAGGCTAAAAGCCTTAAAGAATGGATTGAAATTTATGAAATCAAAACAGGCGATAGCTTTGATTTATTACCGGGCTATCGCCTTTTGTATATGCCGGAAAGAGGTTTCGCGAGCATGAAGCCCGACTTTGAAGGCAAAATGATGATTATTTACCAAGTATGCGGCGACGCTAAATTTTGGCGTGATTATGCTGAACTCGTAAGCTGCACGGCTGGTTTTGAGTGTGTAGCCAGCATTTGCACCCGACACATCGAACCGTACATCCGCGGCTTTGGCTGGGAGACAATCGAAAAGGAAGATGTTGACGGGCGCTTCCGTTATTGGTGCCAAGACAGCATCGGCAGATTGGTTATCATCACACACAAACACAACGACGAAAAGACAGGCGAGCCAGTTTATTGGGTAACTCATTATTTCAACACCAAAGCAACCAGCCCGCTAATTGAAAAAATGAAAGAGAAATTACGGAAAGAGGGTGTGCTTAATGGGTAAAAAAGGCGGCAGTTCGACAACTGTACAATCCTACAAACCAACAGAGCAGGAAATTCGACTGCAAAAAGCGGCCGCTGATTATTCCGAGGCTATTGCACCTAACGCACTGTGGCTGAACGGCGTAGCGAGAGGTTTACTGCAAGACAGCTTGGGTACAATCCAAGTTGACTACAACCAGTTATTAAACAACGCCAATCAGCAGACCTCTGCGGCGCAACAAGGTGTAGCCAATCTGACACAAGGCATTTTGCCGTCTGCATATCAGCAGAACATGGAGAACGCTATCCGAAGCGGCGTAAACAACACTATGGGCAGCACTCTTAACAGCCTTGGTTCCAGAGGCATCCTTAACAGCAGCGTGACAAACACAGCTCTGAACGATATTTCCAAGAACGCTGCCGATGCCATGGCTCAACAGTATCAGAGCAATATCGGCACATTGAACGGCTTGTATGGCCAGCAGGCTTCTTTGGCTGGTCAGAACATTACTACTTCTGCTGCGGCACAACAGGCGGCTCAGCAGCCAGCTCTGAATCTGTGGAACGCATCCCTTGGCTTGAACAGCGGAGGTACATTGGGTGCACTGGATGCCATGAAGGGCACTGGCACCACAACCAGCACATCAAGCCAAAGCGGCGGCAGCGGCTGGGGTAGCTTCCTTGGCGGTGCTCTCAACCTCGGTGCGTCTGCTATCGCTTGCTTTGTTGGTGAAACTCCCATTAAAACAACCAAAGGGACTAAGGCTATCAGAGAAATCGTTTCCGGTGACAAAGTTTTGGCATACGACCATGTTCGTGATAAGAAGCAGGTCGAAGAAGTTGTCGAGATTATGGAACCGCTGGATAGCGAAGTTTATATGGTTATCTGCCAAGACGAGGGCGGCGACATGCACGACGTAATCACAACACTGACTCAGCCTTTAATGAAAGCTGACGGCACATGGCGCGATGTAGCGATGCTGAGAATTGGCGATAACTTGAAGAATGTCGGCAAAGTCAAAAGTGTCATCTTCAATGGCACAAGAAAAGTTTACGACATGAAGTTGACAGGAACTAACGCATATTACGCCAACGGCTTTATCGCCAAAGGCGCAACAAACGAATGGTAAGGAGCGTGATACGGAATGAGTTATGGCGCATACGGAATGAAAATGAACCCTAACTACGGAGTTAAGATTAACCCGAGCACAGGTTTTTCAACAGGCTCAAGCAGCAATGATATTTTTTATAACCTTGGCGGCTTGCTGGGAGCAATCTGGGGGCAGAATTATAATCGCAGAGGCACCCAGAAGGGTATTGATGAAAGTACCGAAGCCATAAATGCCGCAATGAAAGCGTTGATGGAAGGGCAAGGCCAAGACGCGACAGGAGCGTTTGGCGGCGGCAACGTAACTGTGGACGGTCAACAGGTAGCAATGCCGGGAAGTGCAGGAAGTTTCCATCAGCAGCAAGGCACTGGCTATGAAAACGCTGGCAATATCGGCGCTGGCGCAAATGGGCTGAATTTCGGTCAAGGCATCGTAGCAGCTCCCCAAGGCGGCACAATCAGTTCTATGGATTTTGCTCAGCCACAAAGTGCGGCTATCAGTGCAACAGGCAGTATTCCGCAGCAGTATCAGCCGCAGAATTTAACTGTTAACGGTCAGCAGGTGCCGTCTGCAAATTTTTCTCAGCCTCAGCCACAGACAACCCCTTCCTCAGACGCATCCGCTAATGGGCAAGGCGTTGCGGCTCCTGTGGTTGAGGCTCCACGAGATTTGAAAGCAGAGAAGCAGGACTATGTTGTACAAAAATACAGCGGCACTGACAATCCCGAAGAAGATAAGCGCACCATTACAGCTCTTGCGGCAAAAGGTCAGATTGCTAATGCGAATCTGAACAACATTCCTCTTAGCAAAGAAAGTCTTTCGGCTATTGCCCGTTCGGAAATGTTAAAAAACGGCAGAACACCATATCAGATTGAGCAGGTAATGAAGATTATTGAACCGGACATTGCAAACAAGGTCGAGCAAAACAACGCACAGCAATTCAACGCCTTGTATGACCTTTACAAACAACAGGTACAAAGTGGGCAGATTGATGCTTCTGCATTGACATATGCAAGGATGCGTCAGTTGAACCCGATTCTGGCAGAAGGCTTATCTGGGCAATTCAAACGTAACCAGAGCGACTTCTTGGAGCAGTATAAATACGACCAATCTGTTAAGATGCTGATGAAAAACCGTGGCTATTCTGAACAGGAAGCTAAGAATTTCCTCGAAACAGGCGACACCCGTTACTCTCAGAAAGATTTGCAGAGCATGGGTTACATTGCTGGCAAAGCGCCTTCGTATAGCTATGGCGGTGGTGGCGGGGGTAGCAGAGGCGGCAGAGGCGGCTATGGCGGCGGTTCTGGCGGTGGTAGAAGCAGAAGCGCTGCTGGCGGCGGTTCTTCGAGCAAAGGCCCAACATGGGACAAGCGCGTAGAGTGGGCTAGAGGCGTTTTAGAGAATCCGAACGCCAGTCCAGAAATGAAACAATCCGCCACTAATACATTGGCGGCTTACGACCGTTACATGGCTGGCGATAATTATGTTGTTCCAGCTAGTGTGGTTAAGGCTGAACTCCAAAAAGCTATTGGCAACGGTGAACTGACTTATGATGAAGCCCGCAACTGGATTTACTTTGATAGTGGTCTCGGCGAAGATGAGCAACGAACCGTAGATAAGTGGCTTAGAGATACATACGGAGATATGGAAAACTCTGATGGCGAGGGTGCCAGAGAAGAATTTGACAATGTTTTGAGCAACAATACTTCGGCATCTACTCCAGAGCCAGAGGAAGTTCCAAACGCCAACGGACATACTGGCATATTGGCATCTCTAGAAGCCTTGGGAGATGAGTGGAATAACTTTAAGCTAACGGACGTTGCAAACTGGGTTAAAAAGCACTAGGAGGAACATGATGTTTGATTACGAAAACCCAAGTGAAGGGTACAAAAACTTTTCCGAGCGTATGCGAAAGTTAGGCAACATGCCAGCACATGAATACGCCGATTCTTATATGAAACAAATGAACCTCGACGAAAGCGCGCTGCCCACAGCGCAGCAAGGTGCGCTTCAAGATGACAGTTGGGGTTTTACCAGAGGCTTTAAATCCGGTGCCTTGGGCGTGCTGCAAGGTCAAGCACAGTTGAGCAACTTGATGGGCATTGGAGACGGTGCCACAGCCAATGCGTTGGGTGAATCTATGCAGAACAACGCCCGCAAAAAAGAATATACTATTGCAGATATGATTCCATTCGCCAGCGACTACTGGACTAATGGCGATGGTGCGGCATATGACGTTGCTAATATGCTCGGCTCTTCGGCCGTCCTTGGTGCAGAGACTGCCGCCGTTGCAGCAACTGGCGGCGCAGCCCTCGGCGCTCTTGGCGTTGGTGGTGCAGCAGGTGTTGGCGGCGCGGCTAGAGGCCTTGCCCTTGCAGGTAAAATCAGCGGAGGCATGAGCAGAGCTGCCGCCAAAGCAGGTATGCCCAAACTTGCAAAGGTGTTGGATGGCCCTATGGGCAAGCTCTATGCTTTGAATATTTTGAAAACCCCCGTTGAAGTTTCTTCTGAAATGGGTAATGCTGGTGCGGAAGCGTTGGAAAGTGGCGCGAACATCGACGAGGCACGAAAACAGGCTCTTATCGTAGGCGCATTGCAGATGCCTCTGCTCGGTTTAAGCAACACCTTTGAATCTGCTGGCTTGGGCAAATTATTCTTGAAGGAAGCAGAGAAAGCTGGCGGCAAAAAAATCGGCAAAGAAGGCATGATGGCCATTCTAGGCAGCGTTACCCGTGAAGGTTTGCAAAACGCTTGGGAAGAAGGTATGCAACAATCCACCCATGAATATGCGCAAGGCAAGCAGAATTTGCTCGGCGTGGTAAACCCTTTACAGTGGAGCGACGAAGCATTGCAACAGGCTGCCGTTGGCGGTGTAGGCGGCTTGGCTATCGGTGGCGGCAACGCTGCGATGAGAGCTGGTGCCAACTACCTCAACAGCAAGAATGAGCAGGAACAGATAGCTGCCGCTGAGACACAGCAATCGGTTCAGCCCGAAGTACAGCCAACGAACGATGATGTTGCACAGGCGCAAGAATATCTCGATAGCCTTTATGAACATCCATCCCTAAGTGACGAACAGCGCAACGAAATAGATGCAGTTAATTCTAGCGGAGACGCTGAATTGATTAAAAATACTGCTATGAAATTCGGCTGGGATGGGGCTGAGCAAAAAGAAAAAATTGATTCTGATGCGATTCAAAACATGTTTGCGACCAGGCGAAAACTCGACGAGATGAGCGCAAGCCCAAGCACTTTGGTTGACGCGATGGCACGGGGCGGCAACATGAATTTCAGACCGCCAGAACAGCATTTTGGCATTAACTATAAGGCTGCTATGGATAGTGTCGATAAAGCTATCAACAAGCAAGAGCCTGTTTTGGGTTTGCCGATGCCGCAAAAGCCTAGTGTATATGCAAATAGCGATGTTGACCGCAAGACCGAAGAAAAACGCGCTAAAATCGAAAACAGAGTACAATTAGGCAGCGTTAGCCGTCGGGATGCAGATAAACAATTAACCCGTCTGAACGAAGCAGCCACTCGACTTAAAGGCTATAATTTGCGATACGATACGCCTTCGCAAGCAGATGTGAGCAGACTTAGAGCAGAATATGAACAAGAAGTAAACGATTTGGCTGGCAGATACGCTCGCGGCGAAATAAGCAAAGAGCAATACGATATAGAAGTAGCAAGGCTGAGAACAGTCTTAGCTGTCGATACAAGCAATTTGCCGCCTCGTGGACGAGCGCTTCAACAAAATATTAAAAATAGTGCAAAGGCTCCTTCTTCGTTACAAAACAACGGCAAGAAAAACGCAGCGCAGTACCCTGTGCCTCCAGAAGCCAACACAGGTGTAGCAGAAACCGTTGCAAACTACGGCACACAGGCCAAAGTTCGTTACGAAAGTTCTAAACGAGCTATCTTAGATGGTTTAAAGAAGGGGAAAGGCTCCGACCGTTTTTTGAACGCTAATGGAGGATTTGACGTTAGACAACTGAGAGCGGCTCCTGCGTTGCGCACCTTTTTAAACGACAATCAAGATGCTGTTGAAAAATTCAATGCAGCAATGAACGGAAACGAAGAAGCTTGGGCATGGTTTAGCAAACTGACTGCTCCACGCAAAGCGGCTGTTATGGATGCAGCTGAAAATGGCATTGCGGCATGGGAACTTGGCGCTGATGACGACTACCATGCAGTACAAAACTTCCGCGGCGTTTTGAAAAGCGCAATAAAAAACAGCAGAGTTCTTAACAAAAAGAAAAAGGCCGCTGCTGCAAAAGTTGCGGAAACTGCTAACATTAACGGATTAATGCAACTTGCGGAACAGCTAGGGGTAAAGGTTCCTGCTGCGCTTAATAGAATCGCTGAACCTAAGGCTGAACCTAAGGCTGAACCTAAAGCTGAACCTAAAGCTGAGCCTAAGGCCGAACCTAAAGCTGAACCTAAGACTGAGCCTAAAGCTGAGCCTAAAGCCGAGCCTAAAGCCGAGCCTAAGACTGAGCCTAAAGCTGAGCCGGAGGAACGCGAACAAGAGATGCAAAAAACTCTCCCAAAAATTAAATTCGGCAAAAAAGAGTTGACTCCGATTCTGACGGACGATGGCAAAACAGTTACCATTTCTTGGCCTAAAGGTACCGAAACCACAGACGAACAACGAAAAATCATCTACGAAGCTGGTTTTAAGTATGACGGCAATGCGAAAGCGATTAAAGCTCCTTATAACGCAGAGGTGAAAACCGCTTTGGAGAAACTCTCTGGGGCAAAAATAGACGTAGAACCGAAAACCGAAGTCCAGACGCTTCGTGAGATTTTCGCGAGCAATGGCATTGACACAAGCAAGGCCGTTGAACTACCGAAGGCTCCTAAGGTTAATCTCACGGATGTACTCGATAAGCTCAAAAACGCAGATGATGTTAATGCCGATGATAAAACCGATACATCGACTACTGATGTTGGAAAACTGCTATGCACTATTCGCTTAAATGGTGTTAAAGGCGAAGTAAGGTCTTTGCCGGATGGCAGAGTTTCTTTAAAAATGGAAAAGCGTGTTAAATTCACCAAAGAAGAAAAGCAAGCATATAAGAAAGCTGGCTTTGCATGGAAGAGCAAAGAGGAAGGCTCTATTGCTGAAAATACGCCAGCTTTAGACGAATTTTTGAAGAAGTATCTTGTTCAAGATGCTTCTGATAACAATGCCAATGGTAATACAGTAACCCCGGCGAAAGGTAAAAAACCAAAGCAGGACGACAACACTAACAAGAATGAAGTTGGTAAGGCAGACAAATTGCCAACAATTCAAGTCGGTGGCAAGGAGTTAAACCCTATCCTGCGCCAAAAAGACAACATGGTATGGATTGCTCCATCCGACAAGCTTCCTCTTGATGTGAGAAAATCTTTAGGCCAAGCTGGATTCCACTGGGATTCTGGTGGCTTTTATTACGCTCCTTACGGACAATCGAAGGTTAAAGATTTTCTTGAAAAGCACCAAAAAGATAATATCAATGGCAATAAAGGGACACCGGGATTAGATGCGGCATCTGCGAGCGTTAAAAATTTCTTTGCGAGCAATGGCATTGACACAAGCAAGCCCGTTGAGTTGCCGACAGTTCCAAAGGTTACTCTTACGGATGTGCTCGACAAGCTCAAAAACGCGAATACTGATAACACCGAAGGTACAACCGATACATCAACTGCTGATGTTGGTTCTGGCAGCGGCGAAGGCGAACCGCCAATTAGGCAGCAAGCAGACATTGAAACAAAGCCAGATGTTTCTGCTATCGTTAAAGGACTGAACACAGATAACAATGGCTTGTATCTAATGAACAAGAAAACCCCCGTTGATAACATTGAACTTATTCAAAAATACAACGAGGCGACCTTGCTGGAACAAGTTAAGGGAATCTGCGATAAGTGGCGTAATGGTGAAACTAGCATAGACGAGGCTTCCAAGGAGGTAAATGCTTTAAAACGTGTTTATGCGCGTAGTGAACGACAGGTTCCTACTGTTTCAAAAGACTGCATCGAGAAAATAGAAGAAACTCGCAAGCAAATGTTCATCGACCGAGAAGCAGATGCTAAAGAGCAGCACAGGAAACAACTCGAAGCTGATAAAAGAGCTAGAGAAGAAGCTGAGGCTCCGAGAAAAGAGTTTTACCAAAAGGCACTTAAAGATGCCAAGGAAGCCGCCGAAAATGTTGTCAAACAGCATAAGGAAGGCAAGATATTTTTGGAAGAGGCTCTTGATTCGCTTGAAAAAATCAAGAGTGAATTGGAAAGGAAACTGGAAGCTAGCAAAGACAGCGCTGGCAAGGGCGACTTTTTGCGAGTTGACGATAGAAAATCCGTATATGATAAACAGGTAGCAGCAGTCAAAAAGGAGCAGGAGCAAATCGACAAAAAGATTCTTGAATCTGCAACTACTGACGCAATGGCTGACGGCAACGAGACTTTGTCCAAAGAAGGCCAAGAGGTCTATGATTGGGTAAAATCTTCTCTTTCCAATGATTCCAAGAAACGGTTCAGCACAAATGCTATTGAAGCTGCCGCACAGCTTTTGGCTTTTAGAGCGCAAACGTGGTCTAGGCTGTTCAATAAGTATCTCGGCGCAAACTATACCCCTTTGGCGTTTGCTCAGCGTTATAAATTTGCATTTTTTGATGATAAAATTGATAATCGCTTTTCGGCGGGCACTGCTGGACTCACAACTCAAATATTTACTGCTGACAAAACTGCAAGAGGAAGATTGGCTTTTTCTGGAAAAGCTAGTACAACCACATTGTTCCACGAAATGGCGCACATGTTCTTTGCAGACTTTGCTTTGGTTGCAGAGTCTCCGCTTGCACCTCAAAAACTCAAAGATGATTTTAAACGGCTGAGAGAATGGATAGGAAATGGGGCAGATAAAACGTCTAAAGAGTATACCCAGGCTCCTTACTTTAACTCAGAGCAACGCTCTAAAAGCGACGGCGGGCCTGTTGACGAAGAGCGTTTCTCTCAGGCTATCATAAAACATATAGCCGATGCAGATACCCCTATTCCGTGGCTCAATAAACTGTTTGCAGATTTAAAGGCAGAAATTCAATCTTATATTGAAAAATTTATGCTGAAAATACAAAAAGCATTAGGCAGGGAATCCGAAAAATCTAAGAAGTGGGCCAACGCTTATACTTTTGATTTTGAGATTCCTGCTGATGTTAAGCGAATCATTAACGAGGTTGTATTCAGCGGCAAGGACGAAGTTAGCAAACCATTTGCCGAGCGCATAAAAGAATTAGATGATTTGCGCAATCAGATTGACACCATGTTGGGCGGCGACAGTCACGTTGGGGCTGCGGAAGCGCGTGACTTCCAAATGAATCTTGCAAATGCTTCAAAGAGTGATGATGAATATACAAGTGAGCAAAACACTTCTTTGGCTGCTGCAAGAAATTCTATATGGTTGGAATTTGACGAAAAACGTGCAAAACACGATGCGCGCGTCGCATTGGCAGAAGTAAAAAATGGCAATACTGATGCCAATATTGTTGCTAGGGCGGCAAGTGGTTTAATAGAGGGTAATCCGGACGAACTGGAAACGCTGCCTAAAGAAGCATTAAATATTTTAGATTCAGTGCTGAGCGAGCAAGAAAAAGAAGATGTTGCCGATATTGGAAGAGACAGTATTGCGGCAGCCGTAACGGCTGATTACGCGACTGACGGCAAACTCGATGAAGATTTTGATGCGCTTATAAAAGGTCTGAAAGATGACGAATTGAGCGACGAAACCATTGATGCTGTAAAAAAATATGCAGATGCAATGCTTCAAGCTTTACAAAAGTATCAAGAGCTTTATGACAAGCATGAAGCGGTCGAAGAAATCGCAAAAGCAGCGAAAGAAACTAGCAATGCCGTGGCTGTTGAAAATAAGGCATCACATGCAGATTATGATTCAAAGCCAGAAGGTACTGATAATTCAAATAAGCGGTATGTTAACAAGACAAGAGATTCGTCAAAACTTGTAGCTTTGCACAATTTGACCATGGAATCTCTTAGCGATGTTATCTTTGGCAAAACAAATGGTACTTTTGTGTCGCCAAGTCTTGCGATTATACGCGACGGAGAGCCGTACAGCAACTACGGAGAAATAACTTTGATTGGGGGTAAAGAACTTATCGACCCAAGCACAGGAGCGGCGAAGGTTTATGAGCGCGATGCTTGGACTCCAACGATTCCAAAAGAGAAAATAATCGACGGCGAAAGCTATTTCTTTAACCCGGCCGAAGGAAAGGATGTTCCTTTTACAACAGAAAATCTAGAACGCTACATGTTAAAACAAGCATATCCGAGAGCACACTGGTCTGAAGGAAAAAGAATGACCTATGGACAATTTTTGGCGTTTGTAGCCAGAGAGTTTAAGTCTGTAGATGATATGCACAAAGCGTCTGGTAGTCTTTCAAGAGACTTCGACAACCCAACCATAAGAAGTAATTATGACAAAGTTGGGGATGATGCTTTGATTGCTATTGCAAAAGTCATAAATTCAGATGACCCGTCCGAAAAACACTTAATGGAGGAACTTGTTGGCAAAGAGGCGTTCAAAGAAAACCCTAATCTTGTTAACGCTTTGCCTAATGAGCGAGCTTTGAATCTTTTCCATAGCGTAAAGAAACTGGTCAAAACCGAATATTTTGAAGCCAAGAGTCAACGAAGCGTCAACCTTGGAGACTTTAAAGCCGCAGTTGTACCACAGAAATATGCGGATACTAAAGAAGTAAAAGCTATGATGGATGCGGGGCTTCATATCGAGTTTTATGACAGCGACAGCAAAATCGGAGCTGTACGTCAAAAGGCATTGGACACAGCTTTGCACAAGGCTAATCAAAAAGCGGAGGTTAAGTTCTCCGTCCGTGAATCCGAATTTGGCGAAAAAATCCTGCGCTCTCGTGATGAAATCTTAGAGAAGTGCAAAAAACTCTTCGGTACTGATGATATTCAAGTCAATGACAATAGCACGTTCACTATCATTACTAAAGGTGGTAACAAATTTACCCTCGATATTCAAAACAATCTTCTTGTAAATGAAGCAGAAGCCGAGCGCGCCAGAAAAGAACATGGCATAGCTGACGATGCGGATATGACTATCGAGGGTTACTACCGCCCGATGTACAGTTCTGACGTTGAAGGTATCATCAGTGTTTCCTTGGACTCCAGAGAGAATACTGAGGCTCACGAAGCTACTCATGCAGCGATTGATTTGGCACTCAACGAGCAGGAGAAGAAAATCCTGTTTGACAGAGCAGAGAAGATTGCCGAAGAGTATGGTATTGAGAAAGACGCAGAGGAAATCGCTGCTGACGCAGTGCGCAACTTCGTGTCTGCTCGTGAGCATGGTTACATAACCGACTTCACCAAATCCGAAATTGAGAAGCTGCAAAAAACACCTTGGGGCAGAATGATGCTGAGAGCCAATCGCGTTGGCGGAAAGGCCGCTCTGTTTACCAAACTGCATGAAACCGAACTGCAAAAGACCGCATGGGGTAGAATGATTCTTGCCAAAAACAAGCTGCAACGATTGGTAGCGAAGCTCATGCGCAAGGTTTATGATTTTATCAAGAAAGCTCAAGCGATGTTCGAGAAAGTTGATAACTTCCATGATTTAGCGCGTAGAATCGAGCTTGGTGAGGTTTGGGGAGATGAGGGCAGCAAAAGAAACAGCGACGGCGATAAGCACCAAGCAAAAAAATCAAAACTTGATGAGGCGTTACAGAAAAAGATTGACGAGGATTCAGATAGATTTGCTGCAATGGTAGATGAGTGGTCGAAGAATCCGAAAAAGTGGTTTGAAGAACATAAGTTTGAAACTGTGGATTTCATGAGACAAACGCCATTGGCTTTGGTTTTAACTGGAGCGAAGCAATATCCTTTGAAAATTTCTTCTGGGTTTTTTGGCCATTCAACTAAAACTAAGCATCCGGGAATGACACCAGCCGTAATTAAACAAATCCCAAAAGCTATGGCAGAACCTTTGATGATTCTCAAAGATTTTGAGGATGTTAAAGGGGTTAAGAAAGAATTTCCTAACAAAAGAGTTTTAGTGCTAGGAGTAAAAAACGAGTACGGAGCTACTGTTGTTGTTCCAGTAAAATTGGAAGTCGATGTTGAGCGCAAGCGTACTGTGGTCAACATGCCGCAAACTGCGTTTGGCGTAGGCGGAGCTAAACCGAGCTACCAGTATTTTATAAACGCTCTTGAAAATAACGGGGAATTATTATATTTAGACAGCAAAAAAAGCCTCGCTTGGGCTAAGGCGGCTAAGGATGCCAGAACCGACACCTTAACAGGCCTTATCCGCAAGCGGGCTTCTGACGAAAGTATACTACACAAGCAAGACCTTGTCAATGCTCGTCAAACTAATCCCTGTAAATATTCTGCTCGAAGCAAGCCTCGCTCTCAAGACCCAGGCATTACAGGTATTAACGAAGCTTATAAGCGTAAGTTAGAGGAAGCCTATGCTGCTGGCGCTGGCGACAATAGAATTACCGCCATTATGAACGAGCATCAAAAGGAACTTGCCGAATACCTTAAAGACAAAGGGGAGAAGCAAAAAGAGCGCACGAAACTGCGTGCGGCAGAAATCCGCTCTTTACGTAAAAAGCTACACGCTAAAGAGATTGAAAGCTTCTCTCTAGCTGGAGCTGTTGTAAGGTTGGGTAAAGATGGCAAAGAAGTTGTCGAAAAGATTGACGACGGACTGCCGAATCGTACCTACGTCAATAAGCGCCATGAGGGTGAAAAAACCGCAAATGCAGCGCAGAAGCTCGGCTCCAGAATTGCCAGAGAGGAACCTAAGACCAGAACCCAAAAGGTTAAAGAGTGGATAGTCGATGCCAAGAGCCAATTCTACAAACACTTCGTTGACAAGTATGACGCTTTGCATCTGCTCGATGACGCAATCGCAAAGGCGAGCGGCGAGAAAATCGACGGAGCTAACACCATCCTTGGCCGCATGAACATGGCAGCGAATAGCGCTTCTGGCATGGCAATGGCTCTGCTGGAAGGCAATGCAGATGAGTTGAAACAGGCGGCAAACAAATATGGCATCAAGAACATGGTTTCCTTGCAGATGCTCATGGAGAAAATCGGCACAGATATGAAGGCTGGCCGATTTACCAATTACGTTAAATCCACTAATCCGCAAGGCAAAGCGGAACTCGAAGAACACATCAGCGCAATCGAAAATTATTTGGTTGCCAGAAGCCTGTTGGAGTCCGCGCAAAACCATAGACTTGACTACGACCGCAGTGTAGCCGAATGGGAAAAGAAAGGCTCGCATGGTGATAAGCCTATCTTTGAGCCTTATAAATTTCCGGGCGGTATGACTGAGCAGGAAATTCGGCAGGTCATCAAAGAAGCTCCTGTTGGTTTCAAAGAATATGCCAAGATGTTCAAAGGCATTACTGACAACATGCTGGATATTCTGTACAACACTGGCTTGATTACCGGGGACAGATACTTAGCAACCAAATCTCGTTACAAGGCTTATTGCCCGTTGATGCGTGATTTCAGCGACACCGCTGCTGTTGACAGTTTCATCGACCAGATTAACTCTGGCAAAGGTCTAGCGAACGTGTCTGACCCGTTAAAGAATCGTAGCAGCGAAGGTTCCGAACGCGACATAGTGCCGCCACTCAGAACTATTGTTACATCTATCAACGCATTGACACAGAAGGCAGAGCGTAACAGAGTTGGCCAGTATGCCGTTAAACAGGCAAATAAATACAAGCTCGATGACTACATCAAGGAGGTTAAGGGCAATAGCGGCGATGCCAAGAACTGCATCTTTACGGTAATGTTCAACGGCGAGAAGCACTCCTATCAGACAATCCCTGAGATGTACCCAGCTATTACTGCTGCGGTAAAGCCGTTAGTGGAAATCGAAATGGCTCTACTGACTAAGCCAGCTCAATGGCTGAGAACTGGTTCTACAATGTCTCCGTCCTTTATTCTTCGCAACCTCATTCGCGATACATTGTTTGCAGGAATCGCCTCCAAGAACGGCTTCGTTCCAATTTACGACAGTATTCGCGGCATGAACGCATTGCTCAATAATCAGCAGTTGAGAAGCGAGTTTAATGCAAGTGGCGTTATCTCGTCCAACTTCTATGGCGATGGCGAATCAGTTATGCGTAGCCTTGAAAGTATGGCTGGCGGTAAAAAATGGCAGAAGCTTGGCTTGCTAGATATTATCAAAGGTATATTCCACAAACCGATAGAAGGTCTGGAATGGATTAGCAACCTTGCCGAAGCTGGCACCCGTATGGGCGAGTTCATGCGGGCGAGAGAGAAAGGCAAGAGCGTAGACCAAGCAGCTTACGACGCAGTAGAGATTACTCTTAACTTTGGCCGCAGCGGTGCTACAGGTCAGCAAATCAACCGTATGGTACCGTTCTTCAACGCATGTATTCAAGGCGGCGATAAGCTGTATAGAATGTTTAAGGCTGACCCGAGAAGAACTTTACTCCGCATCGGTACCTATATAGTTCTGCCGTCCATAGTGCTGTGGCTGTGGAATCACGATGAGGATTGGTATAAGGAACTTGACCCGAACGTCAAGATGACCAACTGGATATTGCCAAATGGTATTCGCATCCCCAAACCGCAAGAAGCTGGTATTCTGTTTGGCTCTGGCGCGGAAGCTATGCTCGATACGGCTAACGGTCAAGACCCGAAGGCTATGGCAAACTGGCGCACCCAAGCACGAGACGCACTGATGCCGGGCGTTATTCCTACTCTGTTTCTGCCACTGGCTGAGTGGATTACAAATTACTCCTTTTTCCGTGGCAAGCCCATTGTGAGCAAGTCACAGGAACGTCTGCCGGACGAATTGCAATATGGCCCATACACCAGTGAAATGAGTAAGGCTTTGGGTGACAACCCAATCATGAAGTTGTCTCCTGTAAAAATTGACAATCTCTGGCGTGGTTATACAGGCACTATGGGCATGTTCTTATGGCAAGCTCCAGACTTGCTGATTGCCGAAAAGCGCAATCTGCCAGAAAAGAAGCTTTCAGAAATGGCGTTCGTCCGTGACTTCGTTGTCAACGACATGAACCTTACCAGAACCATGAATGACTTCTATCAGCTCAAAGAGGCATCTGCGAAATGGCAGGCTGGTTACGGCAAGAAGGGTAAACCTACCGTCGCTGTATCTGGCGTTAATACTGCGGCAAACACAATCTCCAAGCTCCAAAAAGAGATTAGGGATATTACAACAAACCCCAAATACACCCCAGCGCAAAAGAGGATGCTGGTTGATAAAAACCGAGCAAAGCAACAAAAGGTCGCACAGCTTTGCTTGAAAAAATATGGCGACAAATTTGACATTTAAGTCGGGGGAGCCGTTACCTAGGAACGGCTGTATATAAAAAGAGCCACTGCTTGCGCGGTGGCTCAAACTATTTTCTGAGAGGTGAAAAATGGACTTAGAGTTACTGAGCTTTTTGATTAGCGGGCTGGCGTTTGCGGGGGCTTGGCTGATTGTTCAACCGCAGAGAGTTGAGAATGATGCACTGCATCAGAGCATTGACAACAACACACTTGCGGTGAAAGAACTGACCAAGGTTATAAACGACATTCGTGTAGCACAGGCCACTACCGAGGAACAGTTAAATTCCTTATTGCTGCGCTATCAAGAGGTTAAAAGAGAGGTCGACGACGTTCGCAAGTGCTGCTGTTCAAAAGGTGTTGATGACTGATGTTCAGCAAGTTCAAGGACTATCTCGGAAAATATATTGAGGTAGCAAAGAACAAAGTCAGCGATATGCAGTCGCCTATTAAATGGATGATAATGTCGTACTTCGCTTTGGTGGTACTGTTGGTGCTGACGTATTACGCAGCATGGTGCTACCAAGCGTGGTTCGGCAAAATCATAATGAGCGACTTGCTGGCGATAATAAAAGAAATGATAGGCCCCGCTATGATTGGCTTCGTGACATTTATTGCCGGGTGTTTTGTCGATGTAAACGGCAACGGCATACCCGACAAGTTTGAGGACGAAAAGGACGGTGAGAAACACGGACATCGTTGAAACAGATTTAAATTTTGACAGCTTGAACGAGCGCCAACAAACCAATATGATTGTGGTGCATCATACAGGCAATCCGACGGATGATGACCTGTCGGCGGCAGAGATTCATGACTCTCATAAAGCTCAGGGCTGGGCTGGCATCGGCTACCATTATGTTATCCGCAAGGATGGCACAATCGAGCGAGGCAGACCTAGATGGGCTGTTGGTGCTCATGCTTACGGTAGAAACAGAGATACTATCGGTATCCATGTGTGCGGAAACTTTGAGATTGCACGCCCTACTCCAGAGCAGCTTAACAGCCTCTCTGCGCTCATTGGTGAGCTGTGCAATATCTACAGTCTGACGGCGGCGAAAAACGTCGTGGTAGGCCACAGAGACCTTATGGCGACTGCTTGCCCCGGCAGAAAGCTTTATGAAAAGATGCAGACCATCCGCGGTAACGCTGAATGGTATAGACTGCATTAAGAAAGGTAGGTGAATAAACAATGATGGAGAAAGTTGACAAGTTTTTAGAGTATGTCACTGACAAGAAATTTCTGGCTGGACTTGTGCTGGGCTTTGCGTTAGGAGCATTACACAACTATTTTGGTTTATAATTTCCTTTTAACTGGGGGACAATTTGTCCCCCAGTTGTATCTCATGAGGTAAACAATGAATGAAGCTAAAGAATTTATTAAAAGCCACTGGATTCTGCTTATTGCTGGCCTTGCCTTTGCCTGCCTCTGCTTCTTCGCAGGAAGCCGAGTACACGATAACGGAGAGCGAATTGACGCTGTTAGACACGAGGTTGGAGCAGCTATCAGCCAGCAACATCAAATTAGCGAGGGATTGCAGAGCGCTGAAAGCAGAGCTGGCGAAGTCACAAGCAGCCTTGAACGAAGCGCAAGCGCAAACCGAGAAGCTGCAAGCAGAGCTGACAGCATTGAAGCAACAATCGAGCAGCAACGAGCTGCTATTGCAGACTGCCAACGACTCACTAGAACTATACGCGAAAGAGGTAAAAAAGCAGCAACAAATAATTAAGGCACAGCGAAATATAGCGTGGGTATTGCTAGGCGGCGCTTTAGCGGTGGCAATCGCAACATAATATGGATGATTTCAAAAAGCGTGCAAGGGACTGGCTGCATAATTCGACGCGAGAAGAATTTTACGCCGTGCTGCACGAAGCAAAAGTCAGTCCTCGGCAATACGTTATCTGCGAGAAGCGATTTGTCGATGGACTGATGAATTACCAGATTGGTATGGAAATGAATATTTCCGATAAGACTGTTGAACGTGATGTTGCTGCTGCATATGAGTCTGTTTTACGTGTTTTGAAATCTAGAATAAAACGAAGCCCCTTGGGTATACGACTTTGTGTCGTATGCTCAAGGGGCTTATTTTTTTATGCGTTAAATAAAAAACAAATGTCTGAATGATGAGGGAATATTGATAGAACGATTTAACAAAAATATCGCAAAATATAAGTGTGAGGTGATAACAATGTACGGACAACAATACGCACCGAATCCTTATGTGGGAGCTGCGCCGCAGATGCAACAGCGATTAAATTATTTGCAGCAACAGATGCAGATGTATCAGCAACCGCAAATGCCTATGAGCCAGATGCCGCAAGCGTTAAAAGGCAGAGTGGTGACTGGTATAGATGAAGCAAAGGCTGCTCAGATAGACCTTGACGGCAGCAGCACCTTCTTCCCATGCCCGGCGGAGGGAAAGATTTACGAGAAGTCTATTGACCTCAACGGGCTGCCTGTATTCAGAGTTTACCAATTAAGTAATCCGCAGGAGCAGAAGCAAGTTGTATACGCTGAACGAAGTTGTGTGGATAACTTGATTCAACGTGTGGATAAGTTAGAGAAACAGCTAGGAGGCATGAACCATGAACCCGATGCAAATAATGGCGATGTTACAGAATAGTGGTAATCCTATGCAGATGCTGACGCAAATGGCACAGCAAAATCCCATGATGGGGCGCGCTATGCAGATGGGTCAAGGCAAAAACGAGATGCAGTTGAAAGAAACTGTACGCAATCTTGCGAAGCAACGTGGCATGAGCGACGAACAGCTTCGCCAGATGCTATCTAATTTTGGCTTAACACTTTGATGCGCACAAGGTGTTATAAGATATTTTCACCGAAAGGAGTGAACAATAATGACTTTAGAAAACGGTGGCGCAGGTGTAGTACCTGTAATGGACATGAACCGCGGCTATGGCGACTGCATGGGCTTCGGCGGCGGCTGGTGGGCTTGGATTCTCATTATTTTCGTAATGATGGGCGGTTGGGGAGGCAACTGGAACAATCGTGGCAACATGGGCGCTGAAATCTTTGCAAACGGCTCTATGACGCGCGACCAGATTGCTGACCAGTTTTCAATGCAAGACATTAAAGACGGCATCCGCGGTGTTCAAAACGGCCTGTGTGACGGCTTTTATGCCCAAAACACTACCATGCTTAATGGCTTTAACGGCGTTCAACGTGACCTTATGCAGACAGGTTATCAACTTGGCAACCAGCTTGCGGAGAATCGCTTTGCACAGCAACAGTGCTGCTGCGAAACTAACCGAAACATTGACGCAGTACGTTACGAAAACGCGCGCAACACCTGTGATATTGTTAACGCAGTGAAAGAGGACGGCGAAAAGACCAGAGCAGTGCTGATTGCCAACCAGATTCAAGACCTGCGTGACAAACTCGCAGACCGCGACCGTGATTTGCAGACCGCTAACTTCCAGTTATCCCAACAGGCTCAGAGCGCTAACCTTATCGGTACGCTGAGACCTTACCCGCAGCCCGCTTACATTACATCTAGTCCGTATCAAAGCGTCGCTGCTAACGTAGCTGGCGCTTGTGGCTGCGCTTACAATGTAGGTTAAGACAAGATATGTGCATCAACTGCACTGTGTTTTAGGGACGGTGCAAGCCGTCCCTATTGCTTTCAAAAGGGGTGAAACAAATGATTTGCAATCAAAAATCCGCACTAACAACCGTCGCAACCGCTGCGCAAGCCGTGGCAGCGAACGGATTCGTGAATTTTCCTACCAATAATCTGCTGACTGGCGTGGCAATCGGGCATATCGCTGGCAGCAACGCCGTGAACTTGATTCGAGGCCTGTATCTCGTGACACTGAACGCCGATGTAACACCGACTGCCGCTGGCGACATTGGCTTGCAGCTCGTCCGCAATGGCGCGGCTGTGCCGGGAGCGGAAGCGACAGTGACAGGAGCAACTGGCGATACATATAATGTTAGCTTTGCTACGCTGATTCGCGTTTTGCCGAGTTGTTGCGTAATTAACAACAACTCCATGCTGCAAGTACAGGCGACCGCCGCTGGCACGATTACTAACGCTTCTCTGAGTGTTGTAAAAATGGCATAAGGAGGCAGACACCATGCACAAGCTAGAGAAATACTGGGAGCAAGTAAGCGCCAACCCGGAAAAGATTAAGGAAATGGAAGAAATAGTTTGTGAAGCGTTGGAGGAAATCCGCGGCCGCTGTCCGAGATTGTTTTGGGACACTGCATATAAGCTGCATTGTGTGGCTTATGGCCAGCACTTCGATGAAGAACTGGCAAAAAAGGCAGTATCTAAAATGAAAAATGTTGACGGCACATGCGGTGAACATTGGACGTATGAGCAAACTAGCCAACTTGCTGACCAGCAAGGGATTCAATGTAAGGCTGACTGGTACTACGTTATGAATATGCTGCATAGCGATTTTGCGGAAGTTCTGGGGAACGATGTGAATAACCACGTCAGAATGGCCAAAGCCTATATGTGCGACCCCGATGCTGCGGAAGGCAAAGTGTTTGACCTGTGGATAGCGGGCATGAGAGCAAAAAGAGAAGAATGAATTGAAACCACTATAAAAGCAGCCTAGTAAATCTGCAAACTAGGCTGCTTTGTGGTTCAAATTTGGTTGCAGATAGTATGAAAAAATAGGGCAAAATATGGCAAATAAGACAAATAAAACAAGGCTCCCGAAAATCTCGAAAGCCTTGCTGTACAAGGGGTTGAGCCGTGTCAGTGATATTTACCACTATTTATTCGTAATCAGTAGGTCGCAAGTTCAAACCTTGTCAGTAGCTCCATTGAAAAACCGCCTAGGAATGGCATTTCTGGGCGTTTTCTTTTACCCAAAAATCAATCAGTAGGTAGCGTTTTGGTTGCAATGTGGTTCAACTTTTTTCGGTTGTTGAGGGCAAAGCAAGGCAAGATGCGGCAAGAATATCTTCATGATTGCCGTTTCCTAAACTGAAAACTTTCTCTACAAGCGATGGCATTTGGCTGTCATAGCCGGGAATAGCATGACCATAGAGGTTTAATGTGTGGCTAGGGCGAGAATGCCCCAGACGCTTTGCTACTTCCAATATAGGCACACCTGCAGCAAGCAGCATCGACGCATGAGTGTGGCGCAGACAATGAAATTTTCTGTAAGGAATTCCCGCTTTCTTCAATATCCGTTTCCACGTCTTGTCGATGTTAGTAGTTAAGCACGGGTTGCCTTTGGCGTTTCTGATGATTTCCTCGTCTTTAAGAGCATATGCAGCTTGATAAAGCTCTGCCATTATATTCTTCGGCAAAGGAATCCTCCTGTATCCTGCTTTGGTCTTTGGTGGTTGAAGCTTTGCTACGCCATTAACTTCCACTAGGCTTTTGTTGATTTTTATAGCATCTCCATCTAAATCCTGTGGTGTTAGGGCCAATATCTCTCCCATCCGACAGCCAGACGCGATTGCAACGGAAATAAGCAGATGATGCCTGCGAAGTCTTGCGTCGCTGTCAATGGTTTCCATAATTATATTCAGCTCTTCGGGGGAGAAAATCTCTACTTCTTTCGGCTCAGGTTTGAGCACTTCTACCCCAGCCATGAAGTCTTTTTCTATCAGCCCTGTTGCAATGGCTTTTTTTGACGCACGGCAAAGCAGTTTTACCAATCTGTCTTTCATGCCGTCTGTCATGTCTGCGTTGTTGATATAGGACTGGACTGCAATGGGTGAAAGTTTTTGCAGCTCTACGTCTGCCAATGTTTCATTAATATGCGCAGCGGTATTAGCGTAGTTCAAGAAGGTCTTTTCTCTCACTTTAGATTTAGCGAATATGCTGAGATATTGCAAAATCCATGTCCCTAGAGTCATGTCGCTTTTCGCAACATAATTACCCTTGATGTATTTCGCTGCCATGCTCAAGCGCCAAGCGTTTGCTTCCACTTCCGTGTCGAACCTTTTGTGCGTTCTGTGACCTTGCGGGTCGGCGACGGAAGCGTGCCATTTGCCTCTGTTTGTTTCGTAATATATAGAGCCTTCTCGATATTTTGTCATAATTTTTTCTCCTTTCTGACAAAAACCGCGCTCAAACCCCCCTTGTTACTTACTCTATGGTTCTGTTAAAATATAAGTGTGAAGTTCATTCGGCATATCTCCATTTGGAGTCACAATCCCTTCTTTCTTTATTTATAGTGTTTGCAAAAAGGCCTCCGGTGTACGGAGGCCTTTTTGCTTTTCTTTTAGTTCCAATATAATTGCCAGTCCTCCTTCATTTCACGGCTAAGGCTATAAGTACAGCTACTTGCGCCGCAGAACCGTATGGTATATAAACTAATCTTTTAGTAAACCAACCGTCTGTGTTCTTTGTATTGAACTGATTGGCAATAACAATGTATTTTTCTCCGCCTGGTTGCGTCAACAAAGAAACTCTGCATCGGCTGCCGGGCGTTTTATAGACAACCCCTATTTCTTCTTCCATCTAAATTCCTCCCGTACAGTCTGCAACCGTCTCGAAACCGAGACGGTTGCACTCGTTTTGGACTTCTATGACAGCGACACGAGCGCAATGGCTTGATTTATACGCTTGTTCATAGCAGTTCGCTTCAAACAGCTAAAAAGCATTGACCGTTCTCCGCCATGGAGCGCGGTCTTTTTTTATTGCGGATTGTCATCGTTTGGCTTTTGCTCACGTCGGCTACCGTCGGGTGAGTAGACAGTCAAAAAGGGCGCGTTTCCTCGACCAACAGTAGCCGTAAAATACCGATAGCCACCATTCTTGATTTCGAGGACAGTTCACAAAACAATTCGTGAGCAATAGCCTTTTGATGCAGTTCTTCGTCAGTCGTCATTGTTTTCGCCTCCTTCGTCTTTAATTTTATGGAGCTGCTGCTCTACCATCTCTTGTACATCAATGCCTTGTGCCTTGAGGCTTTGAGACATAAGCAAGTAAGCAACAGACATAAGCTGAGTTTTCGACTGCTCATCAAGGCTATCATAAACGCCAAGGAGTTTCTCATGGTCACTTCTTAGCGTGGGTTTTGTTAGCTTTGGAGGTTTTATGTTTTTGGTACCATCGGATTGGATTGGTGTCAATATCTCTGCTGGCGACACTCCAAACAGATTCGCTATTAGTTGAATTTGCTCTGCGTTTGGCATATGAACGTCATTCTCATATTTTGTGTAGCTCGTTCTAGACAAGTTCAGCGCAGAAGCGACTTCCGCTTGTGTAAAGCCATGAGCTTTTCTAAGCGTTTTTAAAGCTCCACCTATTGTCATTTAACGCACCTCCCTAATTACCTATATTATAATGTGACACCAGCGCACACGTCAATCAAAAAAAGTGCTTGACAAGGTGACTTAATCGCACTATAATATCAATATCAAGTGCGATTAACGCACAGAAATGTGAGGTGATGTTCGTTTATGTCCCAATTAGAAAAATTTCGCAAAGCTAAAGGGCTTCTACAAGAAGATGTGGCTAAAGCTTGCGGGGTGGATAGAAGCACAATCGCAAAATGGGAGGGCGGTTTATTCCTCCCGAGAGCAGATAAATTGCCAATGTTGGCCAAAATCCTCGGCTGCACGATTGACGAACTGTTAAAAAAAGAAGAAGGAGAGTGAGCTTAATGGAACTCATGGGAATCAAGGAATTTTCCGAGAGTCGCAATATAAGCGATAAAATGCTGAGGGAACTTATTAAGCAAGGCAAAGTCTCTGCCGGAAGATATGGCAGAAAGTGGTTTCTGGTAGCGGACGTTGTTGACCAACAACTGAAAGAAATGTTCGCACCAACTGCAAAGCAGGACAAGGTGCAGAACATAAGGAAAGGGCGCTATCAGAGCGCACTTAAAGCGCTATTGGATTGAAGGGGTGGGGAGACATGAAAACGCTGCTTAAAATTGCAGTTGTCGGCATCTTGGCGCTGCTGATTAGCGGATTCGATACCGACTATCTTGCGGACAGAGAGAAGCCGATGTGTCGCAAGATTTGCCATACAGTGCAAAGCGGCGAAACGCTTTGGGGGATTGGCGAAAGGTATTACGATGGCAGCAAGCCGTTCGCCGAGTTCATGCACGAGCTGAGCGAAAGTAACGGTTTCGGTATCGGCAAGCGACAGCATTTGCAGGTTGGTGAAACAATCATCGTGAAGGTTGAGGACGTTAAATGAGAGCAAGGCAAAATCATGTATGCCGAGAGAATTACGTTAAAGCCCGTTCTCACAGTTTTCAACCGGAAGCGGCTGCCATTCACAAGTCAAGCAGCAACATCCAGTTTCGAGAAAACTGGTATGCGTTGTATATATCAATAATCAAAAGCGTGAGCATTAACAGCGCATTGGATTTTATGGATATGAAGCCACAATACAAAAAGGTTCCGAGAGCACCGCGTCCTAAAGTACCTTCGCTGTGTGACCTTGAATGTGAATCATATTATTTTCTTAACATCGTATGTGGCATACGCCAGTGCGATTTGAGTTTACTCGTGGACGTTCCGGCAGCAATAATCTCCAATAGAGTTTGCCGCTGCCGAAAAAACTATAAAAAATCTAAGGAGGAACAAACGAATGAAAGAAACTAACGAATTAGTCATCCATGCCGCTCTTGTTGACGGCAAGCATCTGGAATTTAAGGTTAATGTGGAAGCAGGAAACGAGGATTTGGCGAAAGTCTTTGCTGGCCTCGTATTCACAGTAGCACAAGGAATGAAGCAAAGTCTTATGGAGAATGGGCTTGATTCCGAAGATGCTAACGATGCAACTTGGGGACTGCTCGATGCAGCGTTTGCAACTGCGAAATATGACAAGGGGTTCGCAAGGATGATGAACCATGAACACGAAACCGAGAAGTCTAAAGACGAAGGCATTGCGGTCATTGCAATCGGAAATGACGAGGCCATCCCTGATAAGTGGGCTAAGGCGCTGAAAGAGTTGGTTAGAGAATTACGTGAGCAAGAAAGAGGTGAAGACTGATGAAAGAACCGTTGCTTGCAGTATACAGCAACGATAACGCTTATGCCGTTGCTGTTAGCAAAAACAGTAACATGGTTGATAGCCTCATAGCCTTGACTGTCTTAGTTAACTCTCTGACAGGTCTTTTTGAGGACTCTGGGATGCCTGTCGAAGCTGCTCAAGAGATTATCCAAAAGGCCGTAGACCAAGGCTTTAAGACCTACCAAGATAACATCAAGGGCGAAAAACTGTATCGTCGAAAAGACGTAAAGGAGGATAAAGAGTGAGCACAACGATGCTGATGACCGCAGCCGAGATACAGGCAGAAGGCGGCAGAGAGAAGTGGTTAGAGCTGCGCACCACAGGCATTGGTGGTAGCGATGCTGGTATTATTGTTGGTGTTAATACCTACAAGTCAAAGTTTCAGCTTTGGCAAGAGAAAACTAGCCAGACCGTAGCATCTGAGATTAACCTCTCGGATGAAGTCAAAGAACGCATGGAGTGGGGAACCCGCTTGGAAGAACCGTTGGCTCAATGGTTTCAAGACAAGACAGGCAAGAAACTCCGTCGCTGTGGCATGGTTCGCAGTGACGAGCACCCATTTATGATTGCTGACGTTGACCGTTTGGTTGTAGGCGAGAACTCTATCGTGGAGATTAAGACCACGGCGGGTTACAACTACGACGAATGGGCTGACGATAAAGTGCCACCTTCCTATCTGGTGCAAGCATTGCACTATATGGCGGTAGGAAACTACGATAAATGCTACTTTGTCTGCCTTTGCGGCGGTCAACGAGCTGTTATCCGTGAGTTTGAGCGTGATGACGATGAAATCAACGCCCTTATCGAAGCGGAGAAGGACTTTTGGGAAAACTACGTTGTCCCTCATAAAATTCCAGATGTAGATTATACCGATAGCTGTACCAAGGCTATCGAGAAAATGTATCCGGGCGGGGATAAAGAGGTTATGCCGATGAGCGGCGAGTGGGAGAAGCAATGCGAGCAGATTAAAGAGCTTGAAGCCCAGATTACCGAAATCAAAAAGGTCATCGACGAAAAGAAAAACAAACTTCGCTTGGAGCTTGGCAATTCAGAGAAGGGCGAATGTGGTGACTACCTTGTCAGCTACGGCATCTATAACCGTGCTGTATGGGACAACAAGGCTTTCGCAGAAGATTATCCCGAACTGTCTCAGAAGTACCGTCGGCAGACCCAATACCGTATGTTGAAGGTCAATCTTACAAGAGAAGCAAAAAAACGTAGAGCTAAAGAAGTGGAGGACGAAGTATAATGGTTAGCGCAAAAGGTTTAATCACAAAACAAAAAGAGCAAGCTGTACAGTCAGCTCCCAAGGCTGGCGTAGCTCTCTTGGATGCAATGTTCAAGCAGGACAGCGTACAAGCCAGATTCCAACGTATGCTCGGCAAGAAGTCGGCTGGCTTCATCAGTTCCGTGCTTACCGTAGTATCTCAGAATAAATTGCTGCAAAACGTAGATATGCGCACCGTGCTGAGCGCAGCATCCATTGCAGCAAGCCTCGACTTGCCAATCCTGCCGTCCCTCGGCAGAGCTTGGATTGTGCCCTACAAGGGCGTTGCACAGTTCCAGATTGGCTATCTCGGATATGTCGAACTGGCTCAACGTAGCGGACTCTATAAATCCATTAACGTAAACACCGTCTATGAGGGCGAAGTTGTTAAGTGGAACAAATTCACCGAGGAATTGACCTATGGCGAGCAGGAAAGCGACACTGCTATCGGCTACTGTGCTTCCTTTGAACTGCTGAACGGCTTCCGTAAGGTTGTTTATTGGACTAAGGATGCTGTTATCAAACACGCTAAGAGATTCAGTAAGAGCTATAATTCTTCTTCTAGCCCTTGGCAGAGTGACTTCGATGCCATGGCAATGAAAACCGTCTTGGCGTATACACTGCGTCATTGGGGGCCAATGTCTATCGAAATGCAGAAAGCAATGGCAGAGGACGTGGACGCTCACGAGAAGCCTTTAGACCTTTCCAAAGACAACAGCGTCGAAACCATTGAGACCGAGGATGCCTCTGAGACGCGCGTAGTCGATACTGAGAGCGGCGAAATTCTTCAAGACAACGAATTTACCGCTGAGGACATTGAAGCCGCTGTAGAAGGCGAATAAGCCTTTTATAACTCTGGTCTGAGCGGGCAAACTGAAAGCTCCGACTATCCGTCAGCCGCTCCTTGGGCTTAGCTGCAAGCTCGCTCGGATTCAGATATAGATTTAGGAGGATACGAATGATTATTGACACAACTTACAACGAAACTCCCAAACTTACATGGGGTGAAATTATTACTGTCTGCGGCGCTGCCGTACTTGACGCTAAAGGTGATGGCAGAATCACAGAAGACGAAGCCGAGAAAGTTTTTGATGTTCTGTCGGCTGCGATTGATGTAATGCGTGACCATAAAAGAGCTGCCGAACTTTTGAAACTCATGCAAGAAATTGGCATGGACTACGAAAGCATCATGAGTAAAACATTAGCAAAACGAATGGAGGTATAAAACATGAAAGACGAAAAAATGCATCTCGTGTTGCACCCTGACTTCTTTAAACAGCTTAAAGTCAAAAAAATGTTGAGACTCCCTTATGGAGATAAATATCTCGTTATTTACATCAAAATGATGCTCTTGGCGGGCAAGAATGATGGTTATCTCAAATACGACTGCAAGCGGGAAGAGTTTGTTGAATACCTCTCCTTAGACCTCGACGAGTCGACGAACATGGTAGCGGAGGTACTGACGTTTCTTCTGACTAACGAGTTGGCAGAGACTCACGGGAAGACTGCTTACCTTAACGGAGCAACCTTCATAGGAGATAACATCTGTTCTAAGGAGACAGAGAATAAACAATAATAAGGAGGCGGCTGTTTTGGGTAAAAGATACTGGTGGCTTAAACTGCAAGAGGATTTCTTTCGTCAAATTGAAATAAAAAAGCTGCGCAAGATTGCTGGTGGCGATACATATACTGTGATTTATCTCAAGATGATGCTGCTCTCGCTCAAAAGCGAGGGGCGAATCGCATATGACTGTTCGGAAAGCGAGTTCGTGGAGAACTTGGCCTTAGACATTGACGAAGACGAAGAGAACGTGGCTGTCACAGTAGCCTTTCTGCAAAAGCACGGGTTACTGATTGGAACTGACCTAGAAAGCGAAATTACCTTGCCGAAAGCAGCAGAGGCGATAGGCTCTGAAACCGCGGCAGCAAGCCGTATGCGGGAGATGCGAAACCGTAAAAAAGCAGACGAAAGCGTAACATTGTTACACGATGGTTACGATGTTGTTACACCTGCGTTACGTAGAGATAGAGTAAGAGTAAGAGAAGAGATAGAGATAGAGAAAGAGCAAGAGTTAGATAAAGCTGCCACTGCTCCGGGTGTTCCAAATCCCTTCGCTCTCTGGAACTCAAATATCTGCCCGATGACAGCGATTTTGTCTGAGAAGTTGCAAGCGCTTGTCGAGGAAGTCGGAGAGTTGCCCGTGTGTCAAGCGATTGAGTCTGCGGTGCTCAACGGCGTGAGAAACTTTAACTACGTGCAAGCGGCGGCTCGTGGCATCGCTAGGGGCGAAACGAAACAATCAAAACCGAGCAGTAGCCCTCGCAAAGAGAAAAACGATGTGGAGGGCGCATACAACGAGATGATGGCGGCGTTCGGAGGGGATGGCAATGGATAATGCAGAGCTACGAGCAAAGACCTTAGCTGTTCTGTTCGGAGCTTTCGGACAGGCAGGAGAAGTTAAGCGCATGAAGATTTACATGGAGTTCACAGAGACGATTCCTGCCGTCGTTCTTGAGAAAACTTGCAAGAAGTTGGTAGCTGAGGCTCGCTTCCTGCCGACGATTGCAGAAATCGCCGATGCGGCCGCCGAAATTATTGGCGAGACGAACGAAGAACTACGCATGAAGCCTTGGAACGAGGCTTGGGGTGAGATTGAGCGCGCAATGCAGGCGACACCGTGGGGTAAAACTCCGCAGTTTAGTACGCCGGAGATTGCACAAGCAGTCAACAGCTTCGGCTGGCTGCCGCTCCAGTGTTCGCTGGCAGAAGATATGCCGACGGTCAGGGCGCAGATGCGCAGATTTTACGAGGACGCTTGTAGGCGTAGCAAGTCCAAAGCCAAGAGTGACTACGCGCTGGGCAGAAATCCTGCCGGAATCATCGGGGTTCCCAAGGAAAAAATCGAGAACCGTAGCGGCGAGCTGACAAGTGCAAACGACATTATGCACAATTTGCTCTCCTGGCGACGGAAATGCCACTAGATTCAATTTTAGGGAGCGATGGGTATAAAGTTACCAGTGATACACCTAGAAGCGAATCTAGCCCACATTCCGTTCGCGAGAGCAGCATATACAATTCAAGGAGTGAGCGAAGTGGAAATCGAGAACGTGATGTTTGATAGCAAAAACAGACCGTACTGCTGCAAGTGCGGCAACGAAATCAAAAAGCTGGTACAGGCTTACACGGTACACGAAAAGCGTGGAAATTTGTACGTTCTAAGGTGCGGATGCTGCGGAGCGACGATGCTCGGCAGAGACAACGGTTACTACGACAAAAACCGCAAAAATGATTTTAATAAAATTTATTAAAATTGGAAAAGCGGATGAAATAGAGAGAAAAAACAGGGAGGTAAACATGGAAAGAACGGCTACTGGTGTTAGAGATATTCATGGTGACATGATTTACACTGACGACATTCTGAAAATCAAAGGACAGTACACAGGAGAAATCTTTAGACAGCATGGACGCTGGCTGGTAGCGGTGGAAACTTTGAGGTTCATGTTTCCGGTGACTATACTGCCGCTCACAACAGCGGTTGACATTTATAAGGCTGAGAGAAAGAATGAAGAACAATGACTGAGGAACGCTTAAATCTCAAAGACAGGTTCGCTATAGACGGCAAGGAGTATATCTTGTCAACAGTCGCCTTGCCAATAAGCGACGAAATTACCAATATGCTGCTTTCGATTGCACCATTTGAAACAATGCTTTTCGGTATTGATGAAAATGGCCGTGTAAATTGGATTGACCTTTACTGCGAACGATATTACTGGGCAGAAGAGGCAAAGGCAAGACATAAAGAACTGGTCGAAAAGGCCAGAAACGGTGTGAAGTTTTGGGAGGAAGAATGATGACTAAACTGATTTTCCAAGTCCTCAATTGCATGGTTGGAATTATTATGATTATCCTTATTGCTGGCATACCTGTTGTGATAGGCATAGCTGCGCTGGTGATACTGTGGAGGTGGCTCGGGATATGAATAACCGCGAAAGACAGAAGTTGAAATACTATCTGCATCGCTTAAAGAAGGCATACAGATGGTTCAATATTGAAATGCAAGCGTGGATTAAGGAGTGGTGCGAACGATGAAAAAATGTAAATGTGGCGCGATGCCAAAACTTTATAAATATCATCACTGCTATGGTGGTGCTGACTATTTGACATATGCAGCTATTAGCTGCACAAAATGCGGGCGTGAAACCAAAGTAGAGCTGTTGGAAAACGTCGAACAGGCGTGGGAAAGAAAGGTGAAAGAGTGATGAACGAGCTACTAAAGAACCGCAAAGAGTGGCGAATGAGTCGTCGCTGCGCAGGAGTGGCGCGCCGCAGCTATATGTTGGGACGCACGCCAATCAAAAGACTGCGCTTTCTGATGAATGAAGGTTATAAAATCAATTCCATGGGATTGTGCTACCGCCGCTGGTTGAAGCTCAGTCTAGGCGGCAGAAGAGTGCGTGTGGCGAATTACATTATCGTGGTTGTAAAGGAGGAGAAGGTTCAATGAAAAACGTGATTCATTTTGAAGTCAGTTTTGACTTGGTGATTAAGCCGGAAAACTACAAAGGCTATGAGTTTTTGCGTGAAGTACAAGAAAAACTTGTACAGTCAGCGTACGAGAGAAAGCATTATATTCGCCGCCATCAAGACAGCATTGCAATTGTTATCAAAGAAAAGGCGGGTTGCTGGGACAATAACGAATATACGATGAGCGTTCAGAACCTGGAGTTTAAAAAGTCAGAACTCAAGGTAGACGACTTTAAAACCGTTATGGAATGGCTGAAAACCGATGAAGCGGGGCAAGAGTGGCATAGATGCTCAGAGTGCGGCAATGTTATGAAAGAGGCTGATAAATACGGGTTTTGTCCGTATTGTGGCAGAGCGATTAGAAAGGTGGAGCAAGATGCTGATTAAAATAGGCAAGCAATGGATAAACTCGGAACGCATTACCAGAATATACGTTATCCCTTTTATCTACGCACCAAATCTTAAAGAGGCAAGCCCAAATGCGTCGTTCGATGTTTACGTTGGTTATGAAAAAGGCAACCGAGAGGATTCCGCGTTTTGCCGGAGTTGTAAAACTTACAGAGAAGCTGCGAAAGTAAGAGATGGGCTTGCGAAAAAACTCAATGCAGCGCAAGGTTTTAAGATTAAGGAGGAATAGCCAATGACTCCAGAACGCAAGAAATGGTGGGATAGCCTGCCAAAACGTGAAAAGATGTTACGCAAAAAAATTTGGGAGATTAAAGGCGAAATCTCATGGGCTAAGCATCGTCTTCAACTTGGTTGCTTTACGCCTAAGGCGACAAAACTTATTATCGCCGGAATAAAAAAACAAAAGGTTACATTAACCGCCTTAAAGCATGAGCTTGACCGTACAACGGTAGCGGTGCATGTCGGATGCCTCGAAGAGGGAGTGCCGATTTATCGCTGCGAAAAGTGCGGCAACATGTTCGAGAATTTTGAACAGTCGTACTGCTGCTGGTGTGGTAGAAAGATTGTGGGGTGGAAGTAATGAATGAACCGATTATCTTAGACCCGTGCTGTGGCAGCAAAATGTTCTACTACGACAAATATAGTGATGCTGTTATGTTTTGTGACATACGAGAGCTGCATACAAAGCTTTGCGACGGACGAGAACTACATATCCAGCCAGACAGATTAATAGACGTAACCGACATGAAAGGAATCGAGGACAACATTTTTTGCTGTGTGATTTTTGACCCGCCGCATCTAGTGCAAGTCGGAGAGAAAAGCTGGCTTGCTCAGAAGTACGGACATCTGCCGTTATTGTGGGAAGAATGGATGAATAAGGCTTTTGCTGAATGCTTTAGAGTATTAAAGCCGGGTGGAATGTTGTTGTTTAAGTGGAACGAGGAAGATATTCCGCATCGTGCAGTCTTACGTTGCGCATTGCCATATAAGCCTATTGCTGGTGACAGGACAGGTAAGACGCGCTGGACATTTTTCTGTAAACATTAAGGAGGAAGAGTAATGAACGAACCAATTATTTCGCCTTGGTTAATTTACTGGGCGGGAAGAATAGACATGATACAAGGGATTTGCTGCATAGTAGGTCTTTTTGTAACTATATATGCCGTGATGGTTACAATAGCGTCTGTGACAGATGTTAAGGATAAAGAAACAGCTAAGGCAGCTAAAATAATTGTTTGCATTGCTTTAATTTTAGATATTTTGGGGGCATTTCTCCCAACAGAAAAGGAAATATACGCTATGTATGCTGCGGAACATATAACACCTGCCAACAT
>OIZL01000120.1_pt1 | contig 69135 bp, 73 predicted proteins | sample 1588541 | NCBI WGS metagenome assembly OIZL01 (sample SAMN03283285) | human gut metagenome | biome: human-associated habitat; material: feces | host: Homo sapiens | place: Peru | collected 2012 | reverse complement strand
CTATACCAATTTTTTTATTTTTCATTACAAATACCTCCTCGATAAATTACTATTTTTTCTTTAGAACAATAGCAATAAAGTTTAAATATTTACATGCTCCTGCTTCAATTGCTTTTCTGTCTCCTTTAGAATATTCATTATCGCATTGTATCCAGTCATTCCAACATTCTTCATTACTTTCCATTTGATAGATAGAAATAATCTCACTATCCTTTGATTTTGAAACAATATTTTTCCAGTAGTCCACATCATGAATGTAGTCTAATTGTTCAGGTGTCCAAGATAAAAGTAGCTCTTTGGGAATATTATTATGGCAGTCTTTTTTCATTCCAGGAACTGCAATATATATATATCCTCCTTTTTTAACAAAAGGTAAAAGCTTTTCGTCTAGGTATTTTTCATCTCTTCCAAAGTAGTTATAAGAATCTGTGCTAACTACTGCATCAAAAAATTCTTTTTCAAACTTTAAGTCTGTTGCATCTGATTTAACAGGAATAATTTGCTTATCTGTTAATCCCATCTCAGTAAAAAATTTTCTATTTTCTTCGGGATCACTCCATAAATCTGCAGCATACACTTTAAATCCATATTCTTTGGCTAGAAAAATAGATGTAATTCCTTGACCGCTTCCTAAATCCATAACAACAGAATCTCTTTTTATTTTATTGTCTTTCATAAGTTCTTCTTCTAATTTTAATGGGTTAGGCCCCATAATTTTTTGTTTTATTATATCAATGTTATACTTTTTAGTTTTCTCATAATTCATTTTTCATCTTCTCCTTTATTATATTACTCTTCATCTTTAATAATATTTTTACTTCCTATATATGTTGCCAAGAAATAGCATCCATAAATAATTCCTATAACAATTGCAGTTACTATAATTGATGGTAACAATTGTTCTTTAGAAGCAAGTGTTTCAAATATTGACATTGCAAATTGAATTCCAAATATTGAGTGAATTATTGCTAAAACAAGAGGTAATCCAAAAAATATTCCTATTTGCCTAAATAGTGCTTGATTTATCATTTTCTCATCACAACCTATTTTTCTTAAAATAACATATCTTTGTTTATTATCTGAACTTTCAGTTAATTGTTTTAGTGCTAAAATAGCACAACTTGCAATAAGGAATATAATTCCTAAATAAATAGCAATAAACACTATTATTATTGATAGTCCAACACTTGATTCAATTATGCTTATTTTTGTTTCTCCTTCTAATGTACTATTTTGACTATTTAGGTTTTGCAATAGGTTTGATTCATCCCTTGTAAACATTTTTCCTATTTGTTCTTTTTCTTCATCAGTTTTAGCATTATAGTTAGCAGCTAAGAACCATAACTTTTGTTCCTTTTTACCTAAATTACAACTATCAGGTACTAATATAATTCCTACATTTGTTTTGCTTGTTGATATTTGTATAAACCCATCTTTACATTCATTGTATTTAGGTTTATATTCTTTTCCATTTAAATTAATTATAGTATTTTCTCTTAGTCCGAAATTCCTTATATTTGCTATTCCTTCATAATTGCAAACGATAATATATTCATCCTCTTTTAAAGAGTATTGTTCATTTCCATATAGTTTTGCAATTTTATTATAATCAGACAATTTCATTATTTGTTCTAATGTATCTAACTTCATTCTAGGATATTGTTCTTTTATATGGTTTGAAGTTTTCCCTAATGTTTCTTCCCATGTAAATCCGTCTTTTTCATATATAGGCACTTCTATAACATCTTTTAAGTCTTTCATATCAAATCCATTTTCAGTAAGTGTATATGAAATTGCTTTTTGTGAATCTTCTCGTAATTCTTTAGTATATGAAATTTCTTTTCCATTGCTATCTACTGTCTTCTCAGGTAAATAAGCTGTTTTGCACAAGTTCAAATCCACTGGCGTCATTTTTTCTACATCAGCTTGCATAGAGTTTTTTAATGCAATTGATGATGATAGAGCGGTAATTGTCATAAATAGCATTAAACATATAACACTCATACTAATTACAGTTGTATTAATTTTATTATGTAATTGTCTTAATACAAACATATTAGTTCCTTTTAAGTAAGTACTTCTTTTAGCTTGAACTAGTTTTAGTATTAAGCCTGAAAATGACCAGAATATTAAAATTGTACCAATTACACCAATTAAAACTGATAGTCCAATAGCTCTTGTTGTTTCATTAATGTCTTTCATGCTAAATATTCCTTTTGTTACCATCCAATAAGCATATTCTAGGCCAACTGCTGCAATTATAAATACAATAATACATACAATTGGATTTTTCATTTTTATTTGCTCATTTTTCTTAACTGCTGTTAATAAATTTATTAATTTGTATCTTGATATTGTAAATGCATTAAATAACAATACTGCTAAGTACATTACTGCAAAATATATACATGTTTTAATGCAAGCATCTTTTGAAAATACAAATTCAAATTTACTCATATCTGCTTGAAATAATTTTGCAACTAATATAGACATAAATTGTGATGCAAAAATTCCTAACACTAGGCCTATTGCAAGCGAAATTATTCCAACAAATATTGTTTCTATAAATAATATTTTAGAAATTTGTCTTTTTCCCATTCCTAATGTCATATATATTCCAAATTCTTTTTTTCTTCTATTTATCAGAAAATTATTAGCATATACAATTAATAGCCCTAATATTACAGCAATAAACACTGATACCATACTAAGCATATTAATCATAAGCTGTATCATTTGTTTAGTTGAACTTGATACTTGTAGCATTGCTTCTTGACTATCTAGAGAGTTAAACATATAAAATACTGCCACACCTAAAACTAAAGTAATAAAATATATTGCATAATCTTTTAAACTTTTTTTCATGTTTTTTATTGATAATTTAAATAACATCTCCAAGTTCACCTCCTAATAAGGTTTGAACTTCTATTATCTTTTCAAAGAACTGTTTCCTTGTATCATTTCCTTTTATAAGCTCATTAAAAATCTTTCCATCTTTTATAAATAATATTCTGTTAGCATAGCTTGCAGTGAAAGAATCATGTGTAACCATTACTATAGTTGAATTCAATTTTTTGTTTAATAGTTCAAAATTTTCTAGTAATTGTTTAGCAGATTTTGAATCTAAAGCTCCTGTTGGCTCGTCTGCCAATACTAATTGTGGATTTGTAATAATAGCTCTTGCTGATGCCACTCTTTGTTTTTGACCTCCAGATATTTGGTAAGGATATTTATTTAATATGTTTGAAATTCCAAGATTTTGAGCAACCTCTTTTACTCTTTTATCTATTTCATGTGCATTGACTTTTGAGATTGTTAATGCTAAAGCTATATTTTCATAAGCCGTTAATGTGTCTAATAAGTTAAAGTCTTGAAATATAAATCCTAGTTTTTCTCTTCTAAATTTATTTAATTTATTCCCCTTTAATTTAGTAATGTCCTTTCCATCAATTATTATTTTTCCCGCAGTAACTCTATCAATTGTAGAAATACAATTTAAAAGTGTTGTTTTTCCGAGAACCACTCGCTCCCATTATTCCAACAAATTCTCCTTTTTTTACTTCAAAGCTAATATTATCGATAGCTTTTGTTAAGTTAGATTTGTTGCCATAATATTTTTCAATATTTTTAGTTTCTAATACATTTTCCATTTTCTTCTCTCCTTCTCTATTTCATTACATTTATTGTAGTATTCTTTTTTACTTATTGCCATCGATTTTCATTACATTAATCTTACTTTTTTGTAAGATTAATAATAGAAAAAGACTACATTTAAGTAGTAGTCTTCCTTCTTTTCATTTTATTATTATATTACACCTTGTATAAAACTACTTTTAGGAAATACAAGAATTATTTCAGTTCCAACATTTTCTTCTGAATTTAGTTCTATTTTTAACCCTAATTTATCACATAATTTTTTACATAAATATAAGCCCATGCCTGTTGATTTTTGATTTATTTTTCTACCATTTGTACCAGTAAAGCCTTTTTCAAATACTCTTGAAAGCTCTCCTTTTTTTATGCCTATTCCATTATCTTTTATGTGTAAAGTTACATTTTCTTTGTTATTTATAGAAAATATTTCTATTTCTTTATTATTATTTTTACTATATTTTACTGCGTTTTGTATTATTTGATTTATTATAAAAATACACCATTTTGAGTCTGTATATACTTGGGTATTATTTAATTCATGCAAATTTAATTTTACTTTATTTTGCAATAAACTTCTTTTATTCTTTAATATTGCTGCATTTATAATTTCTGTTAGATTTTGTTTTTTTACATAATAGTCTTTTTCTGGTACATTACTTCTAGCATAAAATAAAGCTTGTTCAACATAGTTTTCTATTTTGTCTAATTCTTCATCTATGCTTTCTGTTACTTCATTTTTATTATTTTCTATAATCATCTTTCCTGTAGCAATAGGTATTTTAACCTCATGTATCCATAATTCAACATATTCTTTGTATTCTTCATTTAAATGTTTATAATTATTCACATTTTCAAGCATTGATTTTCCTGTTTCTTGTAATACTTCTTTTAGAATTCTACCTTCAGAAAAGTCCGATGTTTCAATAATTTCTGCTATTAAATATTTTTCTTCTAAATCTTCTAATTTATTTTTTAGATTATTATAATATTTACTTTTTTTATAATACTCAATAAAAAAACAAGCAGAGAACATTATAACAGGAACAACTTTAATATAAATTTTCACAAATTTATGTATATTAAATGGAATTAATATTATTTTAAAAGTAGCTACAATAAATAATAAAGTTAAAATATAAAAAATCTTATCTTTTAAATAGTCTTTAAAACTCATTTTAATATGTACCCCTGTCCTCTTTTAGTTTCTATGCAATCTTTCATTCCAAGTTCTTCTAGTTTATTTCTTAGCCTTTTTACATTTACAGATAATGTATTATCATCTATAAAACTTTCACTTTCCCATAAATAATCCATTAACTCATCTCTTGATATAATCTTTTCCTTATTCAATAGCAGATAATGAAATATCTTTAACTCATTTTTAGTTAATTCAATCTTCTCATTTTCTTTTTCTATAACACTTTTAGAAATATCTAAGGTAAGTCCATTATAATTAATTTTATTTTGATTTGCTTCCATATTCTGTGATCTTTTTAATAGTCCAGAAACTTTTGCAAGTAAAATTCGTATATTGTATGGTTTAGTTATATATTGGTCTGCTCCATTATTTAAACTTATCAATTCATCAATTTCGTTATCCCTACTTGTTACCATTATTATTGGTACATTAGATACTTTTCTTATCTCTTTACAAATATATTCTCCATCCGAATTTGGTAAGTTTATATCTAGTAAAAGTAAATCTGCATTTTCTTTTAATATATATTCTATTGGATTTTCAAATTTTTCTAAACAATACACTTCATATCCATTATTATTAAGAAAAATTTTAAGCTCATTTCTTAATTTTTCATCATCTTCAACTATTAATATTTTTGACATTTTTCCTCACTTCTTATATACGACCTATTCTTTTATTATTTTCTCAAATGAATTTGCATTTAGTATGGTATTTGAAATAAATTCACCTTTATAAAAGTTAGCCCAGTTATTAAAAATACATGGTGCGTTTTTAGCTTTTTCCAATGAATCTATTTTTACAAAATTTAATTTAAAGTACATATTCCACTCATACCTTTTTCTCTTGAATCATTTATGGCATATTCTAATAGTTCTCTTCCAATTCCTTTTCCTTTAAAGCTACCCGCTACCCATAAGCAATAAATATATTCATAATTTTTTCCACTAATTCGTTCATTACAGTATTCCTCATTTCTTATTAATTTATTATTTATCAAGTAAATACTATTGTTCAAAATTTATTGTTTCTATTTGGTCTGTCACTTTTTTATGTTTTAATCCTAAAGCACTTGCCAAACCATAAACACCTTTTAATATAGCAGATATTATAGTAATTATAAGAAAAATTGCAAAAGCTGTTGCTATATATTTTATTATTTTTTGTGCTCTTGTCATTTTATTTCAATACCTCCAAATACCGCTGTACCATTTATATAAATTGTATGGCTATTTTCATCAGCTTTTGTATTTGCTTTATTTTCTACTCCACCAAATATAGGCATTGATTTAATTTTGATTTTCACATTTGAAGGTACACGAATTTCTATTCCTCCAAATGTACTGCTTGCATTAATAACAACATCTGAATCTATAATTGCATTTCTTAAATCACATTTAACTCCACCAAATACTGCAGTTAAATCTGCTCCTGTAAATTTTTCTTCATCAAATTTTACATTTTGGCTTGCAAATGTTGCACAATATGAATTTTCTCCATTTCTTTTTTCGTTTAATTTCTTTATTTCAGCACTTACTTTTCCACCTAATGTATCTTTAAAAATAATTGATAAACCAATTATAACTAAAATAGTTGGGAATGCTAATTTCAATATTAAATCAAAATCTAATATATTTTGACATCCTAAAAGCAAGGCTACACCAATTAATAATCCAATTAAATTTCCTGTTTTCTCATTATCTCTAAATAAGCCTATAAAACATGGTATGATAATAAAAAGCGTCCACCATCCATCAAAAAATATATTAATATTTGTTATACCTAGTGCATTTCCTCCAAATATTACTCCTATAATTATTAAAACTACTCCACACAATATATTACTAAAATTTTTCATTTTTAATTTTCCTCCTTTTCATTTAACATATATTTGTTATCTTTTTCTTCCAATAGCATTAAAGCTTGAAATTCATATGATAATAAATCTTGTATTTGTGTTTATTTTTAAACTACAAATGAATCTGGTTTTTGAGCTCTTGGAGTTTTATAATAGGTTTCACTATAATCTGGTATAAAATCTTTAATAGGTATTAATGTATAATCTTTTAATATTACATATTTATATGTAAATGTTAATATTTCATCATAATATTTACTCATAAGCTCACTTTTCATTGTTGTTGTAGTTGGTCCATTGCCTGTATAATAACTATATATTTCATAAAAGCCTTTGTCTGTTTTTAATATTTTCTCATTATATATTCTAATTATTTTTTCTCCTTCAAAGTTTCCTTTTACTTCTGTTAAATTAGCCGGTTTTTCATAATCATGTACATATAATTTATTATCTTTTACAATTAATTCATTCGCAACAAAATCATAAGATTGTTTTTTTCCAAGATAAAGCTCTGAATATGATTCTATATAACTCTTTTGAAATTTGTATTTTGCTAATGTATAGCTTTCATAAGATGTTCCAGCTCTTTTATTATCAAGATTTTCGTCATATAATTTATATATTGTATCCTTTGTATCTACAAATTCTATATCTGCTCCCAAACTTGGTTTTATATTTAGTATTTTTATATTACTTGGAACATCATATACTTTTTGATATATAAAATTTCCTTCATTTAGTTTATTTGCGTCAAAAATATACAAGCCATTATTTGTAGTAAAGGTATATTCTGTGAACATTGATTCCTGATTTAAAATTTCTGCTCCACTACTAATTTTTTTATAACTATTTACATCTTTACTATTTTTTTGTGCAGCTGCTTCTACCAAATTTTGTGGTTCTTTATTAACAGATGTTGGTTTATTTTCTTTTTTATTTGATAAAATTAAAATACCAAATGCAACAACTAAAATTAAAACTAAAATTACTACTCCAAATATTATCTTCTTATTTTTAAAAAAATCTTTCATACTAATTAATCCCCTTACTTTAAATTATATTTTTGTTACTATTTATTGTTTTAGATATACTTTAATTTGTCTTATTATATGAGGAATATTATAGTTTCCAGCAAACTTATCATTATTTAGCAAACCATCGTCAATTTTAACCCATTCTAATTTGTTTTTTTCTTCTACTAATTTAACTTCATTTTCTAAAATACCATAATATACTTGTAAATTGTTTTCATATTTAAAATAATTTAAATCCATAAAATGATCTAACTTAATATCAGTATTACTGATTCCAGTTTCCTCAAATAACTCTCTATAAGCTGCATCATCGTTACTTTCTCCTTCTTCTACTTTTCCTCCAACGAAGTTATACATTCCTTTATATGGTTCTTTTGCCCTTATACAAAAAAGGCAATTACTTAAATCTTTATTAAATACAACTATCAAGTTTAGCTTTCTCATAACGTTTTACCTCAAATTTTATTTTATAACAAATTATTTATAACATAAATTTAATTATTTAGCAATTAGCATTCTATATATTTTAAAAATACTACCAGTAAAACTGATAGTATTCTCTTTAAAGCTTTTATTCATTAAACATCTTTTTTATTTTTTCTAATATTTCCTGAGGTGAATATTCAGACGTATTAATTACTAGATTTGCTGAATCTGGTATATATATTGAGTCACCAGAAGTTATTCTGCAATTAATTTCATCTTCATCAATTCCCCTTGCTAATAACCGTTTATATGTTTCTTCCTTTGAGCACCATAAATGAACCCAACAAGTAGAAGGACAAATACTTACAATTTTCTTAGCAATTGTAATTGATACTGGAGATGCACAATACCCACTTTTATTTAGGCAATCTAACCAAGATTTCGGCGTTCCATAATATTGTCCTAAATTTTTAAGTAGTGCAAACTCAAGATATGGTTCTAGATACTCATTTTTATTAAAATTTTCAATAAACTGTTCGGTATTAATAAAAATAGCATCTATTCCATTCCGTTCTCCTTTTCTTGGTTCTCTAGTCATGTGAGTAGGTAAGTAAATATATTCTTTTCTAGCTTCATTAATTAACGTCGATTTTCCAGAAGCTGATGCACCTGTTACTATAAAAGAATTTAGCATATAAATTTCTCCTTTCAGTATAAAGATGTTTGTAAATTAAAGCTTTAAAATTATAGCTAAAGTAGTACTTATTACTTTAACTAAAGATTTATATAAATATATATCTTTCAATTTATTTAGCTTATTTTTTTCTTTAGTTCTTCAATTAATTTGCTATCGAAATTTCTTTTTTCTTCATCTGACATTTCATCCCAATTTTTTCTTCTATTATTAGATTCAAACACCGCTCCCAATGGATAGCCTGTTCCATTATATTCTTTATTTAAGTTTTCTTTGTTTAGACGTCCACTATTTATATTTTTTATTAATTTAGTTTCACCATTTGGAAATGCAATTGCTATGTTTTGCTCAAAGTGGCATGTATAATCTTTTAAATTTTTAGTTTTTTCTTTTAAATAATTCCAAAATTGTTCATTTGTCACATTATCTGGTAGCTGTCCTCCCCATCTTCTGGTAGCTACACCTGGTTCGCCTTTTAATCCGTGAATAAAAAAACCGGTATCATCTCCAATGGTAATAAGTCCACTTATTTTGCACCATGTTCTGGCTTTTGCAATGGAATTTTCTTCAATTGAAGTTGTACCTTCAATTACATCAACGTCGCAATCATAATCTCTTAAAGTTAAAATTTCATATTCATCTCCTAAATATAATTTATAATCAGCTATCTTTGATAAGTTTTTTGAGGCAATTAGTATTTTTTCTTTATTTGTAGGTAATATAATTGGGCAAAATCTTTTTTTAATATATTTTGAGTATTCATCTAAATTTTCAAAATATGGTACTGATATAAGTAATTTTAAATTAAAATTTAAATTATCTTTAATTTTATTCAAAATTATTCGTTCATTATCCATTCTCTTAGATAATGTAATTTCTCCCATATCTTTTGAATCTCTTACAAATAAAAGCCATGGTTCTATTCTTCTTTCCAATAAAGTTTCCACACCACTTTGGATAGTTTTTGTTTTTATGTACTCCCCATTATAAGAAGCTTCACTTAACAAAATGACTTTAGATAAGCCTTCACTTTTTAACCTTTGAATCATAGGTGTAAATATAGGATCAACCTCTGGGTCTGTAATTAATCCTCCAATTTCAATAAATAGTTTTGAAGGTTTTCCAATATTGCTCCACATTTTATGTATTCTATATTCAACATATAATGACATATGAGGATTTATTTGAAGATTTTCATTTTCACCATATTCATTTATAAAATCACGATATAATTCTCCTCCTAATAAATAATGTTCTCTTCCCCATGTTTTTCCCTTATTATATTTTTCATAAATGCCGAAATCATCATGTCCAATAGCTGTATGTCTACCATTTGAATTTGTATTTAATAAACCATCAAACTTTATTGCGTCAGATCCTTCTGTATTTGCAAGTAATTGAGCAACTAAAGTTCCTTTTCCAATATCTGATCTTGGATATCCTAACACAAAATAATATTCAATATTTTCGTTAGGTTTATACATTTCTATTAAATTATTTAATTGTCTAATTGTTTTTCTGTTTTCATAAACTCCACTCATATTCAGACAACTCCTTTATGAAAAAAATTTGTTTATATATTTTACCACTTTTTTTCTTCATAATATGTCGAAACATGTTTTGTTTCGAAATTATAGTAAAAAAGAGAGAAAGGCACTACAAACTAAAGTGTTTTCTCTCTTTTAATTTTTTGCATTTCAAAATTCACTTTTTTTGCACTTGCATTATAAATTTCTTCTAAAATCTCACTACTATTTGTAGATTTTAGGTACAGTAAATTTACTCATATCGTTTTTTTCTATTTCTAGAAGTTTTATTTTATTTTTCATTCCTCCGCCATATCCAGTAAGAGATCCATTTGTTCCAACAACTCTATGACATGGAATTATTATACATAAAGTTAAATTATTTCAATCTTTTTACCAAAATTCTTTTTATACCATTTATTTAATTCATGTCTATTATGAAAAATATGAACTTTTTCACTGTCTACTTTATATATTTTTTCTAGAACCTCTTCTCTTTTATTTTTTCTCCAGTTTATTACAAAGCATAAAAATTTCCAATCCATTTTTTCTTTGCAACCTGGTATTTCTTTTTTTTCCTTACCATGACATTGTATAAATCTTTTCAATACTCCTCTTAGCTGTGCAAAAGAAGAATAATCTAAGTATATAACACAGTCTGCTTTTTCTAAACGTTGTTGCAATGTAGAACGATATGTTCCATCTATTACCCATTTAGGCTGATTAACCATTTCAATAATAATTTCATCACGTTGTTTTTTATCTCGTTCTTCCCAATCTTTAAAATAATTTAATCCATCAATATGATAAACCGGTAGTTTTAATTCTTTTCCTAAATTATTAGCAAGAGTTGTTTTGCCTGTACCACTTCCTCCAATTATACATATTCGTTCCATATAAAATCTTCCTTTACAAAATTTATTTATTATCGCTTATCATCTTTCTCCTAAATATTATAATAGATAAAATCAAAACAGCAATAGTATAACATGAAAAAATTAAAATATTTTTATTTGTTATTATTTCTATATTATTATTCATAACTCCCTTTATTATTTTAACTGCAGATTCAAATGGTAAATACTCACAAACATTTCTAAAGAATCCTCCAAGCATTTCTGACGGAAAGTACATTCCACTTGTAAAGCACACTAATTGTACTACTATACTTGATATTCCAGATGATGCTTTTTCTGTAAATATGCTACCAATTAATATTCCGATTGATATAAATAATATTGAAATAATAATAGAAATTAATATTGCTAATATTATATTAATACTAAATTGTAACCCTAGACAAATTGCAAGTATAAAGAACAATATCTCTTGAGTTAATATAATTGGTATAAGTGACAGCATATATCCTAAAATATAGTCTATAGCCTTCATTGGACTTACACCTAGCCTAATTAATAGTGATGTTGTTCTATCTTTTGAAATAAGCATTGCAGTAAAAAGTGTTAAAAATGAAAATCCAAAAACTATTATTCCAGGAGTAAAGTTCTCTAGCTTATAATTATCACTTGGTATATTAAATTGTTGAAAAATAAACAGTAAAAACAAAGGTAATATAATTGCAAATATTAAACTTAAAGGATCTCTAATTAATTCTTTAAAATTTCTTTTTGAAAAATTTAATATTCTCATTACACCTCACCTCCTGTTGCTATTTTTATAAAAGCATCTTCTAAATTCTTTGAATTAGATTTTTGTATTAATTCTTTAACCGTTCCTACATCTACTAAATTCCCATCAGACATAATACCAATTCTATCTGATAAATTTTCTGCTTCCTCCATATAATGAGTTGTAAGTATAATTGTTATCTTTCCTTTCAATTTTCCAATTATATTCCAAAGTTCTTTTCTTGCAATAACATCTAAACCAAGTGTTGGTTCATCTAAGAATAAAATTTGTGGATTATTTATTAATGAAATTGCAATAGAAACTCTTCTCTGCCAACCACCAGATAGAGTTTTTGCTTTTTTATTTAAAACTTCGTTCAAGTTAAACATATTAATTAATTCATTTATTCTTTCTTTAGAATTTTCTATTTGGTAAACCCCCGCCATAAATTCTAAATTTTCTTTAACAGAAAGATTTAATGCAATAGCTGTCTCTTGTGGAGATACATTGATTCTTTCTCTTATTTTTTGTTTGTTTACTTTGCTATCTAATCCACTTATCTTTATATTACCAGATGTTGGTTCTATTAGCGTTGTAAGCATTTTTATTGTTGTGGTTTTTCCTGCCCCATTTGTGCCAAGAAGTGAAAACAATTCTCCTTTTTTTATATTCAAGTTTAATTTGTTAACTGCCACTTTATTTTTAAATTCTTTTGTTAATTCAAATGTTTCTATTTCATACATTTTATTTTCCTCCTTTAGGGAAAAATTGATCTGACATTTCTTCAATAACATCAGCTTTTACTAATGCAATTCCTTGTTCCTTATCACAAAGAACTATTATTGAATCTCCTGGATTTATATTAAACATTTCTCTTGCTTCTTTAGGAATTACAATCTGTCCTTTTTCTCCTACTTTGCATATTCCTACAAATTTGTCTTTTTTCATTTATGTACCTCCTTGTATATTATTTTATACTTTTCATACTTATTATACTCTTTAGGTATAAAAAAAGCAATAGTTTTTCTATTGCCTTCTAAATATTTAATTTTTGATATTCTTTTGGTCCAATTCTCATTAAAACAGTATATAAAACCCCTGTTATTATTGCAAGTAGCAGTATATGTAATGTTATTAATATATTAATGTCTATATACTGTCCTAAATAACCAAAAGCTAAAATGCTAAGGATAAATATTCCAAAACCAATAAATACAGAAATGGTTGAGCTCATGCTTTGTTTTACTACTTCAGTATCATTACTTGCATTTAGCTTTGGATATCTCAAATTAACAAGTAAACCAATAACAGCAGATATAAGTATTAAAACAAATGTAAGTGCAATTATTTGTATAAAGTATGTTAATGACATACCAAATCTAAATATAAAGATTAATTCTGAAATTAAGAAAAACGGTAATTCTATAATAAAACAATATAATATCTTTGAATTTAATATAGTTTTATAACTAATTGGTAAGGTTTTTGTTATATTTATTGTTCTTCCTTCAAGCGAGATGCTAGATGATGTTATTGAAGTAAATGAACCTGTAAACAATATTAAACCATAAAACAACAACTCTATAGATATTGCATTTGTCATTCCATAACTAGATAATAGCGAAACTAGCATTTCTTTTCCTTTTAAGCACAATATTATTGTTAACACTAAAGCAATTACCAAACCCATAGAAGAGTTAAACATATATACTGTTGATGATAAATATCTTTTTATTTCTTTAATAGCTAAAGAAACTATTGGTTTTCTAATTTTCATTGTTTTCTTTCTGTTGTTTTTTGTATTTACACTTGAGCTTTTAAAATTTGAAATTATATTAAAATAATATTTTTGTCCCAACATAATAAATATTACAAAAGGAATTATATTAATAGCTAACAATTTAACAAATATTAATATATCAAACTGATTAATTAAGCTAGCATATGCACCTATTGGATAATATATTTTTATTAACATTTCATTTAAATTTGTAGCATTAGAAGCTATATTTTCCATAAATGAATTTAAATTAAAACTTATAAAAAATATTCCAATAAAAACAATACAAGATAACACTGTTTGAATTATCTTTTTTGCTTTAAATTTACTAGATACCATTTTCACAATATAGCCTATAAAGCATGATATAACAGTAGGTATAATTGGTATTAATAATGTCATAAGTAAAGATATTAAATAAAACCCAACACCAGGATTTTCAAAATAAATATATATTGCAAATGCTGGTAGTATAAACATTAAGTTATATATATATTCAAATAATATTAATTTAAATATTCTTACAAACAATATTGTGCTCTTTTTTATAGGCAACGAAAATAGCATATCATTGTCTTTTGCTTCGAATAAAATTCCTTGGGATTTATAAATTTCTTCTATAAATGTAAGTATTGTAACAACTGCTATAAACATACTAAGCATAATGAATGTAAGATGCAACGGTGCTAAAATTTCTGCAATTGCATATGCATAATACCCTATACTGGCACTTACTATTATAAATAAAAAAATTGGCAAAACTATCTTTTTAAATTCACTTGCATTTTTTCCAGCAGAATATTTAAACATATTCATGTCTTGAGATAAAACAGCTTTTAATAACGATAATAATCTCATAATTATTCTCCTAACTCTAAAAATACTTGTTCCAAAGACTCGTCACCTTTAATGTCTTTCATACTTCCTGTTTTTACAATTTTTCCGTTTTTTATAATAGCAACTCTATCACATAATTTTTCTGCAACATCTAAAATATGTGTAGAGAAAAAGACTGTTTTTCCCTCTTTGGTCATTTGTTTCATAAGTTCTTTCATGTCATAAACTGCTTTTGGATCAAGCCCTACAAATGGTTCATCCATTATTAAAACTTTAGGTTCATGTGACAATGCAGCTATCAGTGCAACCTTTTGTTTCATACCATGTGAAAAGCTTGATATATCATCATTAAGATTTTTTTCAATTTCAAAAATTTTTGAATATTTTTCTATATTTTCTTTTCTTGTTTTTAAAGGTGTTTGATACATATCACATATAAAATTTATAAAGTCAATAGCTTTCATATTTTCATATAAATCTGGATTATCTGGAACATATGCCATATCCATTTTACATTCAATAGGGTATTTTTTTATTGACTTTCCGTTTATCAAGATGTCTCCATCATCAAAATCTAAAATTCCAACAATAGATTTAATTGTTGTCGTTTTTCCAGCACCATTATGCCCAATAAATGCAAATATTTCTCCATCATTCACATCAAAGCTAATATTATCTAAAGCTTTTTTATCTCCATTGTATATTTTAGTAACATTTTTTATTTCTATCATACCTAAAATCCACTCCTTTTTATAAGAAATTAAGCTATTACAATTTTATCATGTAAATAGAAAAAGTAAACACTTTTTTAAAATGTTTACTTATATATTTTATTTACTTATAGTCCATTCTCCACTATTTTTAGATATTTGTGTTTAGTTTTACATCGGATTTTAATGTAACTATAGAACGTGCCACAAATTCACAACTGTAGTCTTCATATTTATTAGTATAGGCAGGTACAAGACCTGCCTATACAATAGTATTTTATATTAAATATATTGAACTTGTCAACATATTTAAACTAAATTACAATATCCCTTTTTAAATTATTATTTTCTATTCTTCCTATTCCTATGTATTTTTCTTTTACATATATATTATATATATCATTTTCTAATATTTTTGTTAATTTTCCTCCGTTCAAAAATATGTTTAGTTCTTTTTCTGTTAAATTTATATTTTTCTTATTGTTAAAGAATTTTTCTATTGTAATTATGTTTTGTTCAATTATACTAGGATCTTCTTTTATTTGCTCAATACCTACTGAATTTTCAATGCTAAACTCTCCAACTTTTAATCTTTCTAACTCTTTCATGTATCCAACTGTATTTAATTTTTCAGATACATTTTCACATACAGTTCTTATATATGTTCCTTTTGAACATGATATTTTGAATATAATTTCATTGTTTGTTTTATTGTATTCAACTAACTTCATATCATATATTGTTATTTTTCTTGGCTCAATTTCTACAGTTCTTCCGCTACGTGCATACTCATATAATTTTTTTCCATTTATTTTAATTGCAGAATACATTGGTGGTACCTGGTTTTGTTCACCAAGCATTTCTTTGAATATATGGTTTATTTTTTCTTCATTTATATTTGGAATCTCTTTTTCTTCTATTACATTTCCTTCTCCATCGGCTGTGTCTGTCTTAATACCAAGTTTTAATGTTGCAATATATATCTTGTCATGATTTATTAAGTATTTTGATAGTCCTGTTGCTTTTCCAACAAGAAGCGGTAATACACCTGTTGCATTCGGATCTAATGTTCCTGTATGTCCTACCTTTTCGTTTGTTAGTCTTTTTATTACCGCTACAATATCATGTGAAGTATAGTCTTTGGGTTTATTTATTAATAGTATACCGTTCATATTTATTTCCTTATTCAAAATCTACTACATTTATCCATTTTTTCAAAAATTCTTCTTCTTCTTTTATTCCTTTTGTCATTTGTGTTGCTGCTACTATTGGAATCCATCTTTGTATATTTGCTCTTGATATTCCACTTTTTTTTGTAAATAAATTCATATACTTTTCTGCTAATTGGCTATTTCCATCTATTGAAAATAATAAGAATGTTCCAGCTGCATCTGCAGATGCATTTCCTATTGTTACATGTGACCAATCTATTACATAAATACTACCATCATCCTTAATTATTATATTGCTTGGATTAAAGTCACCATGGCATAATTTAGTATGATTTTTCATTCCTTCTAGTCTTTGTAACAATTCATATTTTGTGTTTTCATCTATGTTTGTAGCATTTGTTAGTTTTCTTTTAAACTTATCTTTTATTCTATTAAGTAAAGGAACACTATTAGATAAAAGTTTTAATTGTGTATCTACAAAAAGATCTAAATATTCATCTTCCTTGTTTGGATTTTCTTCCATTAATTTATTTAAAGGTGTACCTTCTATATGTTCAGATATTAAAGCCCATCTATTATTTATTTTAGTTACCTCTAAAAGTTTTGGTACATTTAAAGTTGTTCCTTCCTCAACTCTTGCTTGATTTAAAGCCTCATTAAGTATATCTGCTTTTGAATAATTTTCTACAAATAATTTTATAGTTTTATCATTATCTTTATATACTGTTTTTGTATTTCTTTCTGCAATTATATTATCTAAATTATGTTCCATAATTATACTCTTCCTTTCTTTTTTATTATTCTCCATAATATGCTTTTAAATACATTTCTTTTATCTCACTAATTAATGGATATCTTGGGTTAGCACCTGTACATTGATCATCAAATGCTTGCTCAGACATTTCATCAAGTCTGTCTAAGAAATTCTTTTCGTCTATACCATAATCTTTAATAGTTTTCTTTATTCCTATTTTGTCTTTTAATTCATCAATAGCTTTTATTAAATTATTTAAACTTTCTTCATCATTTGCTCCACCAAATCCTAAAGCTTCTGCAACTTCTGCATATCTTCTTAATGTATGTGGATGATCATATTGTGGAAATGTTCCCATTTTATTTGGTACTTCCGCACTGTTAAATCTTAAAACATAATCTATCATTAATGCATTTGCAACACCATGTGGTATATGATGGAAAGCACCAAGTTTATGTGCCATTGAGTGACAAACACCTAAAAATGCATTTGCAAAAGCCATACCTGCCATAGTTGCTGCATTAGCCATTTTTTCTCTTGCTTCTGGATCATTTGCTCCGTTTTCGTATGCTCTTGGTAAATATTTAAATATATTTTTTAAAGCTTCTATTGCTAAACCATCTGTATATTCTGTAGCCATCATTGATGCATATGCTTCTAAGCAGTGTGTTACTGCATCTATACCTGATGCTGAAGTTAAACCTTTTGGTGCATTCATCATCATATTGCAGTCTACAATAGCCATTTTAGGTAATAATTCATAATCTGCTAATGGATATTTTGTTCCTGTTTTTTCATCTGTTATAACTGCAAATGGTGTAACTTCTGAGCCTGTACCTGCTGATGTTGGAACTGCTATAAAATTAGCTTTTTCTCCCATTTTAGGGAATGTGTATACTCTTTTTCTTATATCCATAAATCTCATTGCCATGTCTAAGAAATCAACTTCTGGGTGTTCATACATAACCCACATTATTTTACCTGCATCCATTGCAGAACCACCACCAACTGCAATTATTGCATCTGGTTTAAAAGCGTTCATTGCTTTTGTTCCTTCTATTGCACATGCAAGTGTTGGGTCTGGTGCAACATTTGAAAATGTTGTATGTTCAATTCCTAATTCATCTAATTTATCTGTTATTGGTTTTGTATAACCATTTTCAAATAAAAATGTATCTGTTACTATAAATACTTTCTTTTTATTCATTACATTTTTTAATTCTTCTAAAGCTACAGGTAGGCAGCCTCTTTTTACATATACCTTTTCAGGTGCTCTAAACCAAAGCATATTTTCTCTCCTTTCAGCAACTGTTTTTACATTTAACAATTGTTTTATTCCTACATTTTCTGATACTGAATTTCCACCCCATGAACCACATCCAAGTGTTAATGATGGTGTAAGCTTAAAGTTATATAAATCTCCAATTCCTCCTTGAGAAGATGGTGTATTTATAAGTACTCTACAAGTTTTCATGTTATTATAAAATTCTTCTATTTTTTCTTTCTCAGTAATTGTATTTATATATAATGATGAAGTATGTCCTAGCCCTCCATCTTCAATTAATTTTCTTGCTTTGCTAATTGCATCTTCAAAATCATTTGCTTTATACATTGCTAAAACAGGAGATAATTTTTCGTGTGCGAATTCTTCTGTTAATTCAACACTTTCAACTTCGCCTATTAAGATTTTTGTATTTTCTGGTACATCAATACCTGCCAAAGCAGCAATTGTATGAGCTTTTTGACCAACTATCTTAGCGTTTAATGCTCCATTTATAATTATGGTTTTTCTTACTTTTTCTGTTTCTTCTGGATTTAATAAATAGCATCCTCTTTTTATAAATTCTTCTCTTACTTGGTTATATACTTTATCTAGAACTATTACAGATTGTTCTGATGCACATATCATACCATTATCAAAAGTTTTTGAATGAATTATTGAATTTACTGCTAAAACAATATCTGCTGTTTCATCTATTATCGCTGGTGTATTTCCTGCGCCAACTCCAAGTGCTGGTTTTCCACTTGAATAGGCAGCTTTAACCATTCCTGGTCCACCAGTTGCCAATATTGTGTCAACTGTTTGCATTAAAGTATTTGTAAGTTCAAGAGACGGAACATCAATCCAAGCAATTATATTTTCTGGAGCTCCTGCTTTTACAGCAGCCTCTAAAACTATTTTTGCTGCTTCTATTGTTGATTTCTTTGCTCTAGGATGTGGACTTATAATAATTCCATTTCTTGTTTTTAAACATATTAATGTTTTAAAAATAGCTGTTGAAGTTGGATTTGTTGTTGGTATAACAGCACCTATTATTCCAATTGGTTCTAAAACCTTTTTTATTCCATATGAAGCATCTTCTTCTACAACTCCACATGTTTTTTCATTTCTATATTTATTATAAATATACTCTGCTGCGTAATGGTTTTTTATTACTTTATCCTCTACAAGTCCCATTCCAGTTTCTTCTACTGCCATTTTTGCAAGAGGTATCCTTGCACTATTTGCAGCAATGGCTGCTGCTTTAAATATTTCATCAACCTTTTCTTGTGAGAATTTAGAAAACTCCTCTTGTGCCTTTTTTACTTTAAGAATAGTTTCTTGAAGCTTTTCTACACTATCCACAATCTCATACTCTTTACTCATTCTCTTCCTCCTTATTTTTTTGATTGTTTAATTTATATAAATTTATTGAATTAACAATATTTTGTTCTTTAGCTTGTTTGCCAAATTTATCTATTTCTAGCACATTTTTAGGTCCATGATGTATGCATAAAGCTCCGTTTAAACATCCACCATCACATGCCATTCCCTCAAAAAAGTTTTCAAGAGATTTTCCCATTTTTAGTTTTAGTAAATTAACTTTACATTCTGTAATACCACTCATTGTTACTGGTTTTAAATTATCTATATTAAAGTGCTCTTTTGCTACAACTTGTATTCCTTGAGTTATACCTCCAGCTTTAGCAAATATTCTACCATAAAATGATGCATTATTCAAAACGGTTTCTTCAAGTTCTTTCATATTAATTTCTCTAGCATCAAATAAAGCTTGTAATTCTTCAAAAGATATAACTGTATCTATTACTCCACCTGTCATTTCCAATTTAAATTCAGCTTTTTTGCTGGTACATGGACCAATAAAAATAACTTTTCCAGTTGGGTCAGATTTTTTTATAAGTTGTGCTGCATATACCATTGGAGATACAGAAGTAGAAATATACTTTACAAGTTCAGGAAAGTTCTTTTCAACATACATTACAAATGATGGGCAACAAGAAGTTGTTAAAATTCCTTTTTCTTTAAATTCTTTCGCTTCGTTATATAAGGCTATATCTGCTCCAATTGCTGCTTCAACTACTTGGTGAAATCCTAGTTTCATAATTCCTGTAACCACTTGTTCAGGCTTTACATTATCAAATTGTCCAGCTATAGATGGAGCTATAATTGCATATACCTTATATTTTTTATTATTTTCAGATTTTCTTAAAATATCTATTGCATCTAATATATATGATTTGTCAGATATGGCGCCAAATGGACATTGATATACGCAAGCACCACAAGATATACATTTATTATTATCAATTTTAGCTTTTTTATTTTCGTCTATTGATATTGCATTAACTTTGCATGCTTTTACACATGGTCTTTCTTGTTTAATTATTGCTGAATATGGGCATACTGTTGTACATTTACCACATTCAATACATTTTTCTTTGTCAACACATGCTTTATGGTTTACTATTGAAATTGCTCCTCTTGGGCATGCTTCGACGCATCTATGTATTAAACATCCTCTACATGCCGGTGTAACATATACTCCTTCTGCAGGGCATTCATCACAAGCTATATCTATAACTTCAACCGGATTAGGATTTTCTTTATTCCCACCTAAGGCTAAAGCAATTCTATCTTCTATAATTGCCCTATCTTTATAAACACAGCAACGAGCAATAGGTTTAGGACCCGGTGAAATAATTTTAGGAATGTCTTTATAGCAAGAAACCAAATCATCAGCATATGCTTTTTTTATTACTTCTTTTAATACTTCATATTTTAATTGTTGTACATAAGTATCAAATTTATTCATTGCTTAACCACCTTTTTAATAATATTTAATATTTATTCTTTTTCCCATAAGTTCTAGATTTTTTGAAAGTTTCTCTACTAATTTAAACTTTAATGTACTATCTATTGGTAAACCGCTATGTGCTTCATTAACTGCTTGACCTACAAAAAAATTAACATCAGTTGCTTGTTCAAATAAAAAATTAGCAAGTTGTGAAGCTCCATCTTTTCGTAAAAAATTCTTTGGTATATTGCTATCTATTTTCAAGTATTCTTCTGAAAGTTCAATTAATTTTCTTAAGGTTAATACTCCTTCTGTTGTTAAGTCTATACCTTTTATATATCCAATTGGTGGAATTTGGCTATCAATATAGTTTATGTCTGTTTCTACTTTTTCGTTTAGATAACTTGCAACAATTTGAGAAGTTGTGCCACCGCATACAATTCGTATACCATCATTTTTCAAAAAATCTTCTACGTATTTATTACAATCTTCCCTTCTTACTGGTGGTCCAATCATAATATTTACTTTACTTTCTTTTCTAATTTTTATTGCTGCAACAGTTGTATCATCACCAGGTTCCCCCATATATAAAGCTTGGCTTGAAGTTGCAAGTAAATTTGCAACACATCTTGCTGACATTTCAGGCTTTATATTCTCCCTTAAATACTCTATAATATCTTCTCTTTGCCAACCTAAGTTTAATGTTTTTCCAATCCCGTGCATGTGGAACTCCATCAGACATTAAAAATATAATATCTTGATCTTCCAGTTTCAAATCTGTTTTAAATATTCTTTTATTTAGTATGTTTAATTCTTTTCGTTCCAGCTCTTTCGGCTCTCCATTTGTAAAAAAAATACATTTAGGATTATCAAATTCAAACATATATCCTATGCCATCATTATTTATATGAATTACAGAAAATGTTGAATATGCAACTCCTCTTTCCTTGCAAACAGGTAATGTCTGTACTATTGTTTCTATACATTCTTCCATAGGAATATTATTTGACACCATAGTACTCAAAATTTTAGAAGTTAGTGTTGCTAAAATATTGGCTTTTACTCCGACTTCCCATACCATCAGCTAATACAAGTGTTGTATATCCATCTTTTTTTATTATTGAAACCTTATCTCCACAAAGTTCTTCTCCATATTTATTAAATGACGTATAACCATATTCAAGAAAAAGTCCCATTATTTTTCTCCTTCATTATCTTCATTTAAAGTTTTCCTTAAGTTAACTAATGCAACTTTTGCTTCTGCTGTTGTTTCTCCCAAAAGCGAAGCAATTTCTTGTGCTACTCTCATTTGTTTTTTTATAACTTCATCAGTTGTAGCAATAGTTTCAAGTTTTACTTCTTTAAGCTTTTCATTATAATTAACCTTATCTGTAATATCTTTCATAATTGCAAAAATCATATTATGTTCTTTCATATAGTTAACAGATAACTCCACATACAAGTTTGTTTTTGATATTTTTATCTGTTTTGTATACACATTTCTTTTTTCTGATAATGCCTCTATAAAATCTATGTTTTCGTCAACGCACTCAAGAATTGATGTTTCTTTAGGTTTAAATTTTTTAATTCCTAATAAATTTTTAGCTTTATTATTTATATCTATAATATTAAAATCTTTATCAATTACAACTATACCATTTGGGCTATTTTGTATTATTTCATTAGACATACTTTCTGCTCTTTCTCTCATGTAAGGTAAACACATTTCTATATCTGCATACCCATTAATAACAGCCCATGCCTTTTCTCTACATGTAGAATACCCACATGCACCACAATTTAGTTCATCTTCCTTTGTATATTTTCCAGTTTTAGCCAATACTTCTTTTATTTGTTCTTCTGTAGGTTCTATAGCATTAATTTTTTGATTTTTATATTCATGTGTAATATCAATTTCTTTTTCTTGGTTAGTTAAAATCTTTTCATCAAGACTGGCATTGTTTTTGACGTAGTTGCGTACTTTAGAGTTCGCAATTATTGCTGTATTATCTTTATTTAAGCTACATGGTCCATTAATGCAAGACCCTTGGCATGTATTAAGTTCAAGAAATACATTTTCTAAATTATCTATACCTGCTAAAGCCTCTTTACATCTTTCTACTCCATCAATAGCTATATATTCATATCCGTCTATCAATTTATCAAAAGATTTAATTATTCCTCTACTAATAGGGAAAAATCTTTCTTTGTTCCAACTTGTTTTTTCGTTTCCTGAAATCTCTTCTATATTAATATTGTTTTCTTTAAATAGTTCTATTAAATCCTCAAAAGTTAGTACTCCATCAATTAATCTGGATTCTTTACATTCTTTTTTCTTGGCAATACATGGTCCAACAAATACAATTTTGCAATCGGGATTTTCTTCTTTTAAAATTTTAGCATGAGCAATTGCAGGTGAATCAACAGGTGCTAAATATTTTAATGCATTTGGATAATATGTACTAATCATATTATTTACAGACGGGCAACAAGAAGTGATAAAGTTTTTATATTTTTTTTCTTTTAATAATTTTTCATATTCTTTAATAACGGCTTGTGCACCTCTTGCAGTTTCTTCTCCAAAAGCAAAACCTAATTTTTTTAAAGCATTATTAATACAAGCAAAATTATTAAGATTAAAACTAGATACAAATGATGGTGCAACACTAGCTATTACCTTATTACTCTTTAATAGTTCTTTTACTTCTTCTAATTCACTATGTACTCTTTTTGCATTTTGCGGGCATATTAACGTACATTTGCCACATAAAATACATCTTTCTTCTATAATTTTTGCTTGATTTTCTTCGATTCTTATTGCTTTTACTGGACAATTTTTTAAACATTTATAGCAGTTTTTGCATTTAGCCTCTTTAAATTCCAAATACTTTAACATATTAAAACCTCTTTTTAAATTTTACTTATAATTTTCTCATTGAAAATTTGTTTAATATTTTCAGGATTAGCATTTGATATAAGTTCTCCATTTATTTCCATAGAAACACCATTAGAACAATTTCCTAGGCAAAAACTCGCTTTTAATTCTACTTTATCTTCAATTTTGTTACTTTCAATTAGTTCCTTTAGTTTTTGTATAACCTCATATGATCCTTTTAAATGACATGAGCTACCAACGCAAACTTTTACTTCCATCTCTTTACACTCCCTTTTCTTTTACTTCTTTTAATAATATTAATAACGAAGCGGATAAATCCTCATTCTTTATTGATACATTAAGTGGTACTTTTAAATCTATCGGTGCAAAATTCCAGATTGCTTTAATTCCACAATCCATCATCTTGTTGCATACATCCTGAGCATTTTCTTTAGGAACTGCAATAATACCAATATGTATGTTCAACCTATTAACTAAATTTTCCATTTTATCTATATTAAAAATTTTCTTGTTGTCACATTTATTGGTGTCATTGTCAAAAGCCATTAAAATATTTATATAATTTTCGAATCCTTTATAGTTCATTAATGCTTGCCCTATTTTGCCTGCCCCAACTATAATTGCATCTGTAGTATTATTTAAATTTAAAAATTCTTCCATATCCATGATTAGTTCGTTAACGTTAAACCCGATTCCAGGTTTTCCATCTGATTTACTAACTAAGGCTAAATCTTTTCTAACTTGAATAGGGTTTAAATTTAAAGAATCTGCTATTTCAGTTGATGAAATATATGTACTTTTTTTTTCTTTTAATATTCTAAGATATTTAGGTAATCTTTTTAAACTCGCCTGTGAAATATAAATATTATTCTTCATAAATATACCTCGATATTTTTTTATCGATTTAATATTAACATATCTTCTTTTCTTTTTCAATAATTTTTAAAAATTATTTATTTAAAATTTACTTTTGATTTTTATGTTAATCTGTGATATAATAGATATATATTTTTTCGTTGAATATAGCGAAATAAAAACAAATATATTCGTGTTTGGAGGTTAATATGTCAGTTGCTTTAATTATTGTTCTTAGCATTCTTCTTTACCTTGCAATTTCACGGATTGAAAAAGAAATTACAGTAAGAAAATATGAGAAGATTTATTTTTGTGTTATGGATGCATATGAAAAAATGCTTTATGCAAGAAGAAATTACTATCATGTTCACCGTACTGGAGACAAAGAAAATGAAGAAGTATTAAAAGAACTATACAATGACTCAAGGGCAATTCTCGATGACCCTACAATTAAAGCTAAAGTCATCAATATTTTACCTGATGAACTAAGAGATGAATGTCTTGAAATCATCGATGGTCCTAGATACGAATTGTACTAATACCTCAAAAAAGCCACTGTGAGTAAAATCACAGTGGCTTTTAAATATGGTTAAACTTATTTCATTCTTTTCAGGCATACACACAAGGTCTTTCCCTACAATTGAGTCAAATATTCTTTTAAGAATTTTCCTGTATATGATTTTTCATTTTTTACTATCTGTTCTGGTGTTCCAACCTGTACAATTGTTCCTCCTGCATCTCCACCTTCTGGTCCTAAATCTATAATATAATCTGCTGTTTTTATTAAATCTAAATTATGTTCAATAACAACAATTGTATTTCCTGTATCTACTAATCTTTGAAGTATATCAACTAGTTTATGAACATCCGCAATATGAAGTCCTGTTGTTGGTTCGTCTAAAATATATAAAGTTTTTCCGGTAGGTTTTTTAGATAATTCAGTTGCAAGTTTAACTCTTTGTGCTTCTCCTCCAGATAGTGTTGTTGAAGGTTGCCCTAATTTTATATATCCAAGACCAACATCATATAATGTTTGTATTTTTTGTTTTATTCTTGGTATATTTTTAAAGAATTCTAATGCCTCTTCAACTGTCATATCCAATACATCTGAAATCGTTTTTCCTTTATATTTTACTTGTAAAGTTTCGCTATTATATCTTTTTCCATGGCACACTTCACATGGCACATAAACATCTGGTAAAAAGTGCATTTCTATACGTATAATTCCATCTCCATTACAAGCTTCACATCTACCACCAGAAACATTAAAACTAAATCTACCCTTATCATATCCTCTTAATTTAGCCTCATTAGTTGTAGCAAATAAGTCTCTAATATGGTCAAATACTCCTGTATATGTTGCAGGATTTGAACGTGGTGTTCTTCCTATTGGTGATTGGTCTATATTTATTATTTTATCTATATTCTCTATGCCCTTTATTTCTTTGCATTTTCCTGGTTTTTCTTTTGATTCATATAAATTTCTAGCAATAGATTTATATAGGACTTCATTTACTAACGTACTTTTTCCAGAGCCAGACACACCAGTTACGCAAGTAAATACGCCAAGTGGAAATTTAACATTTAAATTTTTCAAATTATTTTCTGTTGCACCAATAACCTCAATAGATTCTCTTTTAGGCTTTCTTCTTTTTTCTGGTACTCTTATTTGTTTTCTTCTAGATAAATACTGTCCAGTTATAGAACCATCAACATTCATTATTTCTTCTGCTGTTCCTTGCGCAATTACCTTTCCACCATGTACGCCTGGGCCAGGCCCTATATCTATTACTTGGTCTGCTGCAAGCATTGTGTCTTCGTCGTGTTCAACAACTAAAACAGTATTTCCTAAGTCTCTAAGTTTTTTTAGAGTATTTATTAGTCTTTCATTATCTCTTTGATGTAAACCTATACTTGGCTCATCTAGAATATATAAAACTCCTGTCAAAGCAGAGCCTATTTGTGTTGCAAGCCTTATACGTTGTGCTTCTCCACCAGATAAAGTTCCTGCAGACCTAGATAATGTTAAGTATTCAAGTCCAACATCTATTAAAAATTGTAATCTTTTATTTAATTCTTTTATAATTTGATCTGATATTATTTGTTCTTTTTTAGTTAGTTTTAAAGAATTTATATAATCTTTAATTTTATTAATAGGCATATTAGTAAGTTCATTTATATTTTTACTTCCAACCTTAACAGCAAGACTTTCTTTTTTTAATCTTGCGCCTTTACAATCTGGGCAATCGCTATCACTCATGTAATACTCATAAAAATCTCTCATTCCTTGAGATTTTGTTTCAGAGTGTCTTCTTTCAAGTGTTGGTATTACTCCTTCAAAAGGTGCTTTAAACTTTCTTGTTCCAGCTACAGAACTATATTCAAAGTCAATTTCTTCTGTTCCTGTTCCATATAATATTTTATCTAAGAAGCTTCTTGGTAGACTTTTTATTGGCTTTGTTATATCAACTCCATAATGTTTAGCAATACTTTCAAAGTACATCTTAGCCATTGTTTCACTTTTTTTCATAGTACTTGCACCAAATGCTTTTACGCCATCATAAAGTGTCTTATTTTTGTCTGGTATAATTAGGTCTTCATCCATTTTCATAAGGTAACCTATACCTGCGCAAGTAGGACATGCACCAAATGGATTATTAAAAGAAAACATTCTTGGACTTAATTCTTCAAAACTAATGTCGCAGTCTGGGCATGCATAATTTGTGCTATATAAAATGTCTTTTTCATTTTTAACATTTATTATTACAATATTATTTGCATGTTTTAAAGCAATTTCGATAGATTCTGTTAATCTACTTTTTATATCTTCTTTTATTACTAATCTATCTACAATTATTTCTACATTATGCTTTTTCTTTTTATCTATTTGCAAGTCTTCTGTAAGCTCTACTGTTTCGCCGTCTATTCTAGCACGTGTAAATCCCTCTTTTACATAGCCTTGTAAAAGCTTTACAAATTCACCTTTTCTTCCTCTAACTATTGGAGATAAAATTTGAATTTTAGTTCCTTCATCTAGTTCAAGTACACTTTCAACTATTTGGTCTATTGTTTGTTTTTCTATTTTTTTACCACATTTAGGACAATATGGCACACCAATTCTTGCATATAATAAACGTATATAGTCATATATTTCTGTAACAGTTCCAACAGTAGAACGTGGATTTTTTGATGTTGTTTTTTGGTCTATTGAAATTGCTGGTGAAAGGCCTTCAATAGATTCAACATCTGGTTTTTGCATTATTCCTAGAAATTGTCTTGCATAAGAAGACAAACTTTCAACATATCTTCTTTGTCCTTCCGCATATAAAGTATCAAATGCCAAAGAAGATTTTCCAGAACCTGAAAGTCCTGTAATTACAACTAATTTATCTCTTGGTATTTCAAGATTTATATTTTTAAGATTATGTTCTTTTGCTCCTCTTATTATTATTTTATCGTTCATAATATTCCCCCATCAATATATGTATTATAAAACAAAAGTTTGTATGTGTCAATAAAGAAATGTAAGAAAAATGGAAGACACAACAAGTGTCTTCCATTTCTTCACAACATATCTAATTCATACCCTATTATTCAAATTTTACATAATCCAATGGGTTTACATTTTCGTTATCTTTTATTATTTCAAAATGAAGATGGGACTCATCTACTATTTCATATACTCCACTTTCTCCAACAGTTGCAATTGTTTGACCTGCTTTTACTTTTTCTCCTTCAGATACAAACTCTGTTGTAAGTAAGTTTGCATATAGGGTTTGGAATCCATTTGTATGTTCTATTATTATGGATAAACCATATCTTGGATCATTTTTTATATACTTTATAGTTCCGTTAGCAGATGCCTTAACCACAGTTGCTTTTTCTGCTTTAATATCAATTCCTAAATGTGTAGTCCACTCTTTTAATGTTTCAGAATAAACTAAATTATCTTTAGCAAATTCCTTTAATAGTTCTCCCTCTATTGGTAACGAAAAAGTTGGATCTTTTTCCTTTTTATTACTTTCTTGTTTATTTTCTTTTTTTACCTCATTAGCTATTTCTTTAGTTTCATTTTCTTCATTTTCTTTATTAGTATTGTTTTCTGGTTTTGTATTATTATTCTGTACTTCATTAACCTTTTTTCCTATTGAGGAACTTGCTTGTTCAGTTTTTGTATTTTCTGTATTAGTAGTATTAGTTGTATACTGTGCTAAATATTCAGAATCCAATGAATACATGTCCTTATCTAATTTATTTGAATATAAAACAAATGTAATAATAAATGTTGCAATTGCTAATATTAACACACCAGCAGTTATATATATTGATGTATAAGAATGTGTTTTGGCTCTATTATCTCTTCTCATAAAAACCTCCTAAATGTTTTGATATATAAAGTATTTCCTTTTTATGAAAATTTATACAAAAATTATAATTTAAAGATATAGATTAGAAATTAAGCACCCAAAAAAAAATTTTTATATTTTCTCAATTTTCATTACACATTTTATTTCTTTATTATTTTGTATTATATCTCCTGCAAAAATTATATTATCATTTTTATTTAGTTCAATAATATTATTAGACTCTTCTTTAATTAATTCAGTAATTTTTTCTATTGATAGATTACTATCTATATTCAAAGAATATATTCCATAATTAAATGCAAGTGAATTAGCAAGTTTAGTATTTTCAGTAGCAACTATTATTAATGATTTTGGTTTTAAATTACTAATTTGTTTAGCAAGTTCTATATTTTTATCTGATACCACAATTAATTTAATGTCACAATTATTAGTTGCTCCAACAACACTCCTTGCCAATACTGAATATATGTCACCTTTAAATTTAACATCAAAATTCTTGCTATAATCATAATATTTTTCTGTATAATCTGCAATTTCTCCCATAAATCTAACAACTTCTATTGGATATTTTCCAATTGTTGTTTCTCCTGATAACATAATCGCATCTGTTCCATCTAAAACTGCATTAGCTACGTCACTAACTTCAGCTCTAGTAGGTCTTGCATTTTTTATCATAGATTCCATCATTTCTGTTGCAACTATTACAACTTTACCTTCTTCTCTACACCTTCTTATAATATGCTTTTGATATTCTAACAATTTACCTATTTGAATTTCATCACCTAAGTCTCCACGTCCAACCATTATTCCATCACTAATATCAATAATCTCATCTAATTTATCAAATCCTGTTTGACTTTCTATTTTTGATATTAATTTTATATCTTCCCTATTATTTTCTTTTAATATTTCTTTTACTTGTAATACATCTTCTTTTTTGGTTACAAATGATAATGATAAGAAATCGCAATCATTTTTACAAGCAAATACTAGATCTTCTCTATCTATATCGCTAATAAAAGGAATATTTAAATGTATTCCAGGAGTACATAAACTTTTTTTACTTCCTAATGTTCCACCATTAATTATTTTACAAGTTACACCTGTTCTATTGCCTTTCTCATCTAAATCTATCGCACTTACTTCTACTTTCATTAATCCATTTTGCAATAAAATAATTGATCCAATTTTTAAAGAATCTAGTGCTTCAGGATGATTTACTGTAAACCTTTCTTCATTCCCAACAACATTTTCTTTTACTATTTTGATTGTTTTTCCTTCTACCAATTTTATTCCGTCATTTTCTAAAACACCATTTCTAAATTCTGGTCCCTTAGTATCGTACATGATTGGAATAGGCATTCCTGTAATTTTTCTAACTTCTTGAACTACCTTTGTAACCTCTACTTTATCTTCTTTTTTTGCATGAGAACAATTAATACGTGCAACATTCATACCATTTTTTACCATTTCTGTCATTACAGGCACTGAGCTACTAGATGGTCCTATGCTACATACAATTTTTGTTTTTTTCATTTTTTCCTCCCTTTTTTATTAAAAATTTAATTCATATAAAAATTTCTCAAATTAAGCTAAGAAATCATTATATTCTAATATTCAGTATGTGTTAAGCCATAATTTTTCTATTAATATTATTTTTTCTCCATATTCCTATATAAGAATCCATATTCCTCATTCTTTGAACATCATGTTTAGCATACATTTTTATCTGTTCTTCGGTGGCCTTTTCAAAAAATGTTCTTAACATTTCGTAATTTATAATATTAAAATATGGCTTAGCTCCTAATTCTTCTGCTTGCCTTATTAATTTTTTTCCAAGAGGTAAAGCCCCCTCTCCTAACAATTCAATCAGCACACTTTCATCTTTTTTAACTTTACTGAATAATTCAAAATATTATTAGCTAATTTTTCAATTCTTAAATCTTTCATTATTCTCTCCCATTATAATTTTATATATTATCCAGATTAATCTTACACGTTAATCTAAATATAGCACAAATCTAATTATAATGTCAAAATTTTTTTATAAATTAAAATTTATCCTTTATTTCAACTCCCGAGTAAAAATGTTTTATTATTTCCTCACAGTTTTTTCCTTGTTTTGCAAGAGCATCTGCTCCAGTTTGACTCATTCCAACACCATGGCCATAGCCAATTACTTTAAAGTTCACTTTATTATTTGAAATATCAACAGTAAAATTTGCAGACCTTAGTCCTAACAAAGTTCTTGTTTCTACCCCAGACAAATTTAAATTTCCTATTTTTACAGTAACTACTCTATTACTACTATCTCTTTCTTTTATTTCTATGCAATCATTTTCTTCTAAATCAATTTCAAAATCTGAATGTTTTTCTCTTATTTTTCTCTCTAATTCTTCTTTTGTAAATTCTGCTTCAGAACTATATTGTGAATATGCATCTTCTCCTGATGTTTCTACTACCTGTAAATATGGATACCCACTTCCTCCCCACACATAAAAAGGTATCTCTGTTTTTCCACCACTGTTGGCATGAAAAAAAGCATTTATAGGTTTATTATTATATGTAACAATCTTACCAGCAGTCTCATTTACAGCCCTTATTATTTTATTCCAATTATTTTGAGCATCACTTTCTTTCCATCTTTTTAATCTATTTTCTTTAGAAATCCATGCTTGACAGCAAGTACTCTTATCACATATATCTGCATTATCGTGTTTTTTTGATGTAGTTATTTTATATATTGTATATGTTCTTGCCACTATTGCTTGTGCTTTTAACGCTTCTAATTCATAACTTACCGGCATTTCTGCAGATACAACACACGCAATGTAATCATCTAATTTAACTTTCTCTACCTCATCTGTATCTTTATGTAGTAATTTTATTTCTGAGTATTCAGAATAATTAAAATCTACTACTTCTAAGTCAATGTTATTATTTGTACTTGTATCTACTACTCGCTTATTTGTAAATATTAATGGAATTAAGAAAATAAATAATATAACTATTAAAATTATTATAAAGCTTTTTTTCATACTGCCTCCAACTTTAATTTCATTTTTTCCAAAACCCTTTTTTCTATTCTTGATACTTGAACTTGCGTAATTCCTAAAATTTTTCCAACCTGACTTTGTGTTTGTTCCTTATAAAATCTTAATAATATAACTTCCTTTTCTTTTTTGTCTAAATTATTAATTATGTCTTTTAGTGTCATTTCATCTACTAATTTATTGTATTCATCATTATTATCCGAAATCTTATCAATTAACATTCTATCGTCACTTCCGTCAGGAGCTTCAATATTATATATTGAATTTACATTCTGTGTAGATTCTATTGCTGCTGCAACTTCTTCTTTTGAAATGTTAAGCTTGTCTGCAATTAAATTAATAGGAATTTCTTCTCCTAGTTTATTCATATAATCATTTTGAATTTGTTTAATTTTTACAGATAATTCTTTAGTCTGTCTGCTTATTTTTATTATTCCATCATCACGTATAAATCTTTTTATTTCTCCCATTATATATGGCACAGCATATGTAGACAATTGTACATCTAAATTTATATCAAACCTTTTAATTGCTTTAATTAGTCCAATACATCCAATTTGGTATAAATCTTCTGTTTCATACCCTCTTCCTGTAAATCTTCTTACAATGCTCCATATTAATCCAGAATTATTTTTTATAAGCATTTCCATTGCTTCTTCATTATTATTTTGTGCTAATTGAATATACTTTCCATTATTGCAATACATATTACTCCTTTCTATTAGGCAGTAATAGATATATTTTTTTGTATATTGCTTTCTTTTGTTATATGTTTTATATTCTTTTTCATTGTTATTTTTGTACCTAAATTTACAACTGATTCTATATTTAATTCATCCATAAAGCTTTGCATTATGGTAAATCCCATTCCAGATCTTTCTAAATCTGGTTTTGAAGTATACAAAGGCTCTTTAGCAGTATTTATATCTTCAATACCTATTCCAGAGTCTGATATTTCTATTATTATTGAATTATTTTCGATCATGCAATGTATCTTTACCAACCCTACTGTATCTTCATATCCATGAATTATACTATTAGTAACGGCTTCTGATACTGCTGTTTTTATGTCTGCAATTTCTTCAATTGTCGGATCTAGTTGAGAAGCAAAAGCAGCTACAGCGATCCTAGCAAAAGCTTCATTACAAGACTTGCTTAAAAATTCTAGGTTCATTTCATTATCATATTTACTTATCATTTATGCACACTCCTCTCTATTAATTTTTATTAATTTAGTTACACCACTCATTTTTAATATTTTTTCCACTGACTTACTAGCATTTTTTAGCTCTAATTCTCCACCTAACATAGTTACATTCTTATATCTTCCTAATATAAGCCCTATGCCCGCACTGTCCATAAAAGAAACATTATTAAAATCAAATATAACCTTTCTAGGAATATGTCTTTCAATTTCATAATCAGCTATCCTCCTTAGTTTTTCTACTATATGATGATCTAACTCTTCCGTTATTTTAAATATAATAGTATTCTGTTCTTTAATATAAGTAACTTCCAACTTTATATCCCTCCTTAGTATTTTTTTAAATTATATATCTATTTACATTATTTTCCAATAGCAAAACTTGAGAAGTTTTAGCGAAATATAAGAAGTTTTCGACAAAAAATACTGATTTTTCGGGCTAGTATGTATAGGTAGGTCTTGTACATATCCCATATAACTATTGAAGAACAAATAAGAAAAATTTCCTATTATATAAGAAAAGTGGCTTCGCCACATGTGCATTTTGCTTCGCAAATATGCACTGCCCAAGGTAACTTAACCTTGTTATATACGTAAAAATCTTCGATTTTTTCTATATAATAAGAAAACCTCAAAAGGATTTTCCTTTTGAGGTTTTTCTTATATAGATAGCGACATAAAGTTGCTTTGTTCTTAATTATTTAATTATGCTCTTGGATGAGCTTTTCTATAAATATTTTTTATACTATCATCTTGGAATTGCATATAAACTTGTGTTGAAGATATATCTGAATGTCCAAGCATTGTTTGTATTGATTTTAAATCTGCTCCATTTTGTAATAAGTGTGTTGCAAATGAATGTCTTAAAACATGTGGAGTAATATCTTTTGTTATGTGTGCTTGCTCTTTATAGTACTTTATTATTTTCCAAAATCCTTGTCTTGTAAGTCTTCTACCATTTATGTTAACAAATAAAGCTTTTTCGTTTTCGTCTTTTACAAGAATTGGTCTTGCTTCATCAATGTATTCTTTTAATGCTTTTAGTGATAAAGAACCTAATGGTATAGTTCTTTGTTTTGTTTCTGATTTACATATTACAGAAGCGGATTCTAAATTAACATCTTCTATATTTAATGATATTATTTCTGTAACTCTCATTCCAGTAGCATATGCAAATTCTAACATAGCTTTATCTCTAGTTCCCTTTAAATCTACATCTTTAGGTTGATTTAAAAGTAATTCTATCTCTTGTGAAGATAAAATATTTGGTGCGTGTTTTTCTACTTTTGGAGCTTGAACATTTTCTGTAGGATTAATTTTAACTTTTTTATTTCTTATTTCAAATTGGTAAAATGATCTTATAGATGCTAAGCTTCTTGATATACTTGAAGTTTTTTTACCAATAACTTGCAAATGATGTAAATATTCTTTTATATCTTCTTTATCTAATTTTGCATAATTTAATTTATTTTCATTCAAATACTTTTGAAATTGTAATACATCTCTCTCATATGATTGTAGTGTGTTTTCTGACATTTTCTTTTCAATTTTTAAAAATTCTAAAAAGCTCTTTATTTGTTTTTCCATTTCTGTTCCCCTATTCTTTAAAAAATTTACATAAATCACTTATGTTATATCAAATTAAATCTAAAAAGTAAATACTTTTTTTAGATTTTTATATAATTTAGTAATAATATAGAAATATTTGTTGAAACATATGCTTCAATAAGTGAAGAAAATATCAGTAACGCTAACATTAATAAGCAAAAAATGGTGTGTCTTAGTATTTCTATTTTTATATTATTTCTCTGTTTATTTTTCATTATCGATTTGTATAATTTCACACCACTTACACAAGTAGAAAACATTACTGGTATAAATATTATGTTATGTAACATTAAAAACGAAAACGAAAGTAATAATCCATTTCCAGTTCCCAAGGAGCTTAATAGGCAACTAATAGTACACCCAATTGAAAACCCCTTTACAATATTTATTCCATATACAATAGGTATTCCAACTATTGTTGACGCTCCAAGCCATAGCAAGAACATAATAAATATATTTGATTTCATAGATTTTTTAAATATATCAAATAAATCAATATTTTCTTTTTGGGTAATATTATTGCATAATTCATTTAAATAATTATTTACTTCAGTAATCTTTATGTCATTCAAATTATTTACAAATAATACTCCTATTATTAAGCCAATGAAAAAGAGAATAATTACAATTAAATATTCTCTTTTGTTATTATTTATATAATTAAAAAGTGCTGTTCCAATTTTAGAACCTTTAACAATTCTTTTAGACATTACATAAAACCCTCTCAATAGTATTTACACACAAAAATTTGAAAAAGAATTATTATTTAGCGTCTCTAAATGGTGATTATTTTTCAAATTTCTTTCTACATAATGTCTATGAAATAAAAATATTATTTAGAACTAATTTTTCCATAAACTCCACCGCCACCGGCTTCTATTTTTACATTTCCGTCTCTAGCATTAATTATATTGTTTGCAACTTTTTCTCCTACAACCGCTTCTATATCGTCTTTTGAAAGCTTATGTAAAATGTTCATTTCTGTACCAAAAACATTTAACAGTTTATCTATTGTTTTTCCACCAAGTCCAGGAACAAATGTTAATGGGATTTGATATATATATGGTGGTCTTGTTTTTGGACTTTTAGTATTCTCTTTATCTTTTATTATTTCTATTCTATCAAAAACCCCCATAGTTATATTTGAGCTGTCACAATCTGGGCATTTTGTAACAGGTGCATTTCCGGGTATTGGTTTATCACATTTCTCGCAGTATGTTCTATGATATTTTCCAAGCTTAGGATCCATACCATAGTTAGCTAATACTTTTCTGCCATCTTCATTTTTTAATGCTTTTACAAATTCTTTAAAACTTATATCTTCTACTAATATCTTATTATATTCTCTTGCAATTTTAGGTAAAGAATGTGCATCTGAATTTGTTAAAAATGTTTTGTTTTCTAATTCAGATATTTTATCTGCTAAATATGTATCTGCTGAAAGACCTAATTCAATTGCAAGTATTTTATTAAACTTTTCTTTAAATATCTTTTCTAATCTATCTGTACAATTGCCATAAAAGCTTTTGTAAGGTGTAAAACAATGAGCTGGTATTAAAATACCGTTATATTTTTCTACAATATCCACTAATTCATATGCAGATATATTAGCTCTTTGTGAACTAAGTGTAATATTTTTTATGTGATGGCTCATCTCATTAGAAAATGCTTTTATATCTTTTAAATGAGGAAAGAAACATAAGTTATGAGCACTGCCTGTTTTACCATAATCATTTACTTCTGATGTTTCTATTTCACTTCCTAATAATATACACACTTTATCTTTGTATATTATTCCTCCATCTGGAATTTCATATGCCTCACCTGTCTTTAAGAAATTTTCTATATCTTCTATTACATATGGAGATGCACAGTCTATTATTCCTACAACATTTATTCCCTTTCTTTCTACGCATTCTTTAGCTATATTAGCAAAATTTAAAGATCTTGCTGCTGTTATTTTTATTGGTTTATTATTTTCACTTCTTCCTATGTGTACATGTAAATCTGCAAATATTTCGTACATTTATTATTCCTCCTATAAAATGGGCAAGCTAATAAACCTGCCCATAAATTATATTCCTACAACTGAAATTCATCTAACATTGATTTATGTTCTTCTACCTGTTTTGCTCCTTTATCCTTTAAGTATTTACTTATTTCTTCGCTTCCCTTACTTACAATTGAAATCATTTCTCTTGTTTGCATTTCTTTGTCATTTGCAAGTTTAGCAGCATTAGCTATACGACCATTAAAATCTTCTATTTGATTAAGTGCCATTACTTTATATCTCCTTATCTAATTAAACTTTTATTCCTTCTTCTTTTTCAACAAATTTTTTAAATTGTTGCATATATCTATTATTATAATTTTTTAAGTTTCTGTATTCAGTAAGTACCAAGGCTTCGTCTATTGGAAAACCTCTTCTTTCTGGTCTGTCTAAAAGTAGGCCTCCAAAGTTATCAACTAATTCAAGTATATCACTTTCTGGCTCTCTTGGTTCGCTTCCACTATATCTATTTACTTCTTCACATATTTTACAAAATCTTTTATCAAAGCCAAGTGTTGCTAAATATTTTGCTCCATCTTGTGCATAATTCTTGATTGTATCTATGTCTGTTGCATCTCTTTTCTTTTTACATCCACATAAAATACACGCTGTTATAACTAGATTTTTGTCAACACCTAAGTCTATATCTTCCATAAACATTCTTGCAAGTTCTGTTTTAAAAACCACAGAATTATCAAAGAATATACCTGTTCTTTTTTGAAGATAATATGCAATTTCAAGTTTTTTTATATAGTCTTCTTCACTAAGAATATAATCTGCAAAGGTTTCCATACAAATTTTCTCCTTTTTTTTCAGATTGATTGTATTTCCAATTGTTTCCACTTAAATTATATTTCAAAAAAAAATATAACACAACTATTGTTACATAAATTTAATATTTTTGTAATATAATTGTATTATATTTATAATTTATATGTGTAATATTGCAACTGCAATATTGAAATATATCAATATTGAGCAACTATCTAATATAGTTGATATTAATGGAGCTGCCATTATTGCTGGATCTATTTTAAGCTTTTTAGCTAACATTGGCAAAGCACATCCAAGCGTTTTTGCAAGACATGCTGTTCCAATTAAAGTTAAACCTAGTACTACTGCAATTTTTAAATTATTATATTGAACCATAATTCTTATTCCATTTACTACAGCTAGTGTTGAACCTACAATTAGTGCCACCCTAATTTCTTTCCATATAGCTTTTAAAAAATCTCTTGGCTCAATTTCGTCTACTGCCATACCTCTTATTATAAGTGTTGAACTTTGTGAACCACAGTTTCCTCCTGTTCCCATTATCATTGGAATAAATGAAACTAAAAGTGGAACTGCTGCAAATGCCTCTTCATAATGTGTTAGAATTCCTCCTGTGATCATAGATGAAACCATTAACAATAAAAGCCATAATATTCTATTTTTTGCATGTTTAAATACTGATGTTTTAAAATATGAGTTTTCAGTCGGAGTCATAGCTGCCATTATTTCAAAGTCTTCTGTTGTTTCGTCTTGTAATACATCTATAGCATCATCTATAGTTACAATTCCAACTAATCTATTTTCTTTATCTACAACTGGTAATGCTACCAAGTCATATTTATCAAATGCCTTTGCAACTTCTTCTTTATCTTCTAAGGTATTTACTGTTATAACAGTAGTTTCCATTATATCTTTTATTAGCGCATCTCTATCTGCTAAAAGCAATTCTTTTATATCTACTGTTCCAATAATTACTCTTTTTATATCTAAAACATAGCAAGTATATACTGTTTCTTTATCAAGCCCAATTTTTCTTATTTTTTCAAATGCTTGATCAACAGTCATATTTACCTTTAAGTCTATAAATTCTGTAGTCATAATGCTTCCTGCTGAGTCTGATGGATATTTTAGCAATTCATTTATTGTTTTTCTATCTTCTTTGCTTACATTTTTAAGTATACGTTTTACTACATTGGATGGCATCTCTTCTATTAGGTCTACTGTATCATCCATATATAATTCGTCTATTACTAGCTTTAATTCTTTATCTGTTAGTTTATTTATTAAATCCTCTTGCAAATCAGAATCCATATATGCAAATATCTCAGCTGCTTCGTCTTTAGGCAATAATCTAAATACAATTGCCCTATCTTCCGGTGTTAGTTCTTCAAATAAAGCAGATATATCTTGGCTAGTTATTTGTTCCAAATATTTATATAAATTAGAGTATCTCTTGTTAGTTAATAATTCTATTATTTCATCTTTTATTTTTTCAATTTCTTCCTCCATTACATGATTCCCCCTTTATTATTTAAAAATCAGGTACATATTCTTCTTCATGCTCTCCTAATTCTTGCATATATCCATTTTTTATATTAAGTTTATACACATAATTTTCTATTTCTTCATACTCTTTATGGGTTAATTTTCTATTTAAATCTTCCATTTTTTTAGCTAAATAACACGGGAAATATTGTGCCATTATACTAACATATACATTCTCATTTATATTGCTTTTTATCCATTTTAACACTTTCTTTGAATTTTCTATATTGTTTGGTAAAACAAGGTGCCTTATAATTAAGCCTTTTTTTATAATTCCATTTTCATCTAATACTGGACTTCCTACTTGATTGTACATTTCTTTTATTGCATTACTTGCATTTTCAAAATAATTTTTTACTCCTGAATATTTTATACCTAACTCATCGTAAAAATATTTTAAGTCTGGTAAATATACATCTATATAGCCTTTTAGCCTTTTTATTGTTTCTATATTTTCATAACCATTTGAATTATATATTATTGGAATTACAAGTCCTTTTTTCTTCGCTATTTTTATTGCTTCTATTATTTGATATACATAAATTGTGGGTGTTACTAAATTTATATTATTTGCATTTTGATTTTGCAAATCAATGAAAGTTTGGGCTAATTCCTCAATTGTAATTTCTTTTCCTTTACTTTCCCAGCTTATTTTATAATTTTGGCAAAATTTACATCTCATATTACAATTTGAAAAAAATACAGTTCCAGATCCTTTTATTCCACTTATGCAAGGTTCTTCATAATAATGTAGAGAAGCTAGTGCAATTTTAATTTTATCACTAGCTTTACATCGTCCTAATTTTCCATCTATTCTATTTACATTACATCTATGTGGGCAAATATTGCATCCTGAAAGTTCTATTCCTTGCATAGCTGTATCACTTCCTTTAAATTTATAAACAATAAAATTATAACATAAAACAAATAAAAATAATATATTTTTGTTATAAAAAATTTCTTTTTTCTTTGATTTATTGCACGTTTAGTTTATTTATGATATATTATTTTAGGGAGGAAAAATTATGATAACTATTAAAGATTTATATACAAACATAGATTTATACGAAAACAGAAATATTGAAATTGAAGGTTGGGTAAAAACAATTAGGGATTCTAAAACTTTTGGCTTCATTGAATTAAATGATGGAAGCTATTTTAAAAATGTTCAAATAGTCTTTGACAATACACTAGATAATTTTGATGAAATTTGCAAATTCACTTTAAGTTCTTCTATTAAAGTTACAGGCACAGTTGTTAAAACTGAAAATGCAAAACAGCCTTTCGAAATTAAAGCAACTAATATTGCTTTAGAATATGCTGCTGATGCTGATTACCCTTTACAAAAAAAGAGACATTCTTTTGAATATTTAAGAACAGTTGCTCATTTAAGACCTAGAACTAATACCTTTAGTGCTATTTTTAGAATAAGAAGTGTTGCTGCTTTTGCTATTCATGAATATTTTCAAAACAAAGGATATATTTATTTAAATAGTCCTATTATAACGTGTGCTGATTGCGAAGGCTCTGCTGAAATGTTTAAGCTAACAACATTAAACTTAGATAATCCATTACCTCAAAAAGATGGTAAAACAGACTTTTCGCAAGATATATTTGGTAAGAAAGCTTTCATTACCGGTTCTGGCCAATTACACGGTGAGACTTTTGCACAAGCCTTTGGTAAAATATATACTTTCGGTCCTACTTTAAGATCTGAAAACTCAAATACTAAAACTCATGCAAATGAATTTTGGATGATGGAACCTGAAATTTGCTATTGCGACTTAGAGCAATTAATGGATATTGAAGAAGACTTTCTTAAATATGTAGTAAAAGCTGTTCTAGAAAGATGTCCAAATGAAATTGAGTTTTGTGATAAATTCATCCAAAATGGTTTAATTGAAAAACTACAAAAAGTTACTACTTCTTCATTTACAAGAATTGACCATAAAGAAGCTATTGACATATTAAAAAAGGCTGATAGAGAATGGGAATTTAAACCTGAATATGGAGAAGACTTAGCAAAAGAACATGAAAAATATATTACTGAATATTTCAATGGTCCTGTTTTTGTTAAAAATTGGCCCAAAGATATTAAATCTTATTATATGAAATTAAACCCAGATAATGAAACAGTAGCTGCTGTTGACCTAGAAGTTCCTGGTGCTGGTGAAATAATGGGTGGTTCTCAAAGAGAAGAAAATTACGAAAAACTGGTTAAAAGAATGAACGAAATGGGTATAAATACAGACGAATTATATTGGTACTTAGACTTAAGAAGATATGGCTCAGTTGTTCATTCAGGATTCGGTTTAGGATTTGAAAGATTACTAATGTATATTACAGGTATGGAAAACATTAGAGATGTTATTCCTTTTCCAAGAACTCCAAACAATTGTGATTTTTAATTTAATTTACAATAACAAAAAACAAAGCTTCAAATTGAAACTTTGTTTTTTGTTATATAGTATTTCCTACTATATAGTACACAGCCCAAAATCATTTTGTTCTATATTTCAAATTATTTAATATAAATTCTATACTTTTATCAAAATACTCTTTTAGTTTTTCTTGAGTAAATAATTTATATTTTGGTATTATTTTTTCTTTATTTGTTACCATGTTATCTAAATAATCAATTATCTTTTCTATATCTTCTACATTATATTGGGTCTCTTTTAGCTGTTTTATGTATTTCATAGTGCTATTTAAAATTTTAGGTATTTCATATTCTGCATTTTGTAAAACTTCTTTATCGAACATTCCAAAGTCTCTTTGTTTATATATTCTTCTTAGTTCACTATCTCCATTAATATAAACTTTCTCATTTGCTAACACACCTATAATTTCGCCATTTTTATTTGTTTTTGTGTATTTTTTATCAACAAGTTCGTTCCAATAAAAATCCGTTAATAAGTGTGTTAGATAACCTAAAACAACCGGATTATCTAGTTTTTCTTTATATTCTTCAATAAAATTGGTATAACATGGCAAGTTTTCCATTCTGCCATTAATCTTAATTTTCTTTGCAAAATGTGATATATCATACGGAACAAATATTGAAAAATCTTTTATGACATACCTTTCAGCATCAGCAAGAAAATTGCCAATTATAAAATCATTTTTATTCTTTTTTATTGTTTCGTTTTCTATTTTGCATGCAACAGCATATGCAGTTGTTAAATGCATTCCCCAAGATGGCATCTTTTTTCCTCTTTTCTTTTTTCATTCCATTAACAATTATAATATACTAAAAATTATATGTCAAAATTATTAAAATCAAAAAATTTAAGTATTAAATTATATTATAATTCTAATTTTAAATGTCAATATTTTATAAGAAAATATATAACTATTATTATTTCAGATATTAGTATTGTTGGAAATCCAAGTGTAAACTTTATTTTCTGTGTTTTATGTCTAAACGTATACATTCCTATTATTGTTCCAATACTTCCTCCAAGCAAAGCAATAAGTAACAATGTTTTTTCTGGTATTCTCCATCTTCCATATTTTGCTCTTTTTTTATCTATATACATTATTAAAAAACCTATAATATTAATTGCCAATAAATATATTATAATATTTATTGGAGTTATATATTTAATTAATCCTGTATTAGTTAGTAATTTCATTTTTTTCCTCTTTCTTATGTTTTAAAGTACTAATTTTTCTAACAAAGCTCAAGATCTGCCCATATAATAATATTTTCCCCGAATGCAACGCATCCGGGGAAAATATTTGAAACCAATGTTTTTACTCTTAATCGAGGTAAATGATGCCCTTACTTACATTTATAGTATCCATACGTTCAAGTCCATCAATGTAAGATTTTATCTCTAAAATGTTTCTTGGCTCAAGACTGCTCTGTTGTCCGTCTCGCAGATATATAGCTAGTTTTTGTCCCAACATTTTTGAAACGACTGCATAGATTACATATTCATTTTTATCTGTTAACACATTGTAATTAATGCATAACTGGCCACCAAGCATGTGAATCTCCATGAAACAGTCTTTAACATTGATTCCTGTCGCTTCTGTAGCATTTTTGCAAACTTTTTTTACTTTCTCGAATTCTAATGACTGCACTTCTGTAATTCTTGACTTTGCATCATTGAACCATTGAAGATCAGTTTCGTTTTTTGCATCAACAGCACGCCCTATAACGACCATTATAGCTACTGTTAACACGAAAGCTACAAAAAGCAACACATTCTTTTCCAGTTTTTTTGACGACGTCTTTGTCTTTTCCAATTAAATTTCCTCCATTCATTGTGATGACTATTACCCAAGCTGTCTCTTCTTCGTCATTCAAGAAAAGAGCTTACCTATTGCCAACTATTTGCAATATGTAATTTTATTATATCATCTTGATTACAAATTGTCAATTTAAGCAAATAAACTCATTTGACTGCTCTGTGACATTCCATTTAGACACCCAAATGTTTTTAGCAATTCGATTACAGTTTTGCCTACTTTTCCTCTTTGTTGTAATTCATCTATACACATAAATTCTCCGTCTTTTTTTGCTTCTTCTATACTGTTAGCTACCACATTTCCAAGTCCTGCTATACTGTTAAGTGGCGGTCTTATTTTATTATCTTCAACTTGAAACTTAGTTGCATGAGATTTATATAAATCTACTGGTAAAAACTCAAATCCTCTTTCATACATTTCTAAAACAATTTCTAGGTCATCGTACATATCAAGCTCAACTTTAGATGCTTCTTTTTTCTGATTTTTTACTTCTATCTCTTTCATTTTGTTTTTTACTTTTTCTTTTCCAAAAATCATACAACTTGCATCAAATGCTTTAGCTCTTATTGTAAAATATGCTGCGTAATATGCAAGTGGAATATGTACTTTAAACCATGCAATTCTAAATGCATTTGTAACATAAGCAGCAGCATGTGCTTTAGGAAACATGTATTTAATTTTTTCACAAGATTTTATATACCAATCTGGAACATCATGTTCTTTCATAAGTTCAATATAGCTTGGCCATTTATCTTCTTTTCCATTTGCAACTTTTCCTTTACGAACTGCTTCCATTATTTTAAACGCTTTGTCTGGTGGTAAGCCTTTTTTTATTAAGTAAATCATTATATCATCACGACAGCATATTGCTTCTTGAAGTGTTACAATTCCTTGTTCAATAAGTGTTTGTGCATTTCCAAGCCATACATCTGTACCATGTGATAGACCAGATAAACGTATTAATTCGTCAAATGTAGTTGGATGAGTATCCAAAAGCATTCCTCTTGCAAATTTTGTACCATATTCTGGTATTCCAAATGTTCCAACTTGAGAATGAATCTGGTCCGGTGTAACACCTAATGCATCTGTTGAATTAAATATAGACATTGTTTCTTTATCATCCAAAGGTATATCCTGTGGTGCAATTCCTGTTAAGTCTTGTAACATACGAATAACTGTCGGATCATCGTGCCCTAGTATATCAAGTTTTAATAAGTTTCCATCTATAGAGTGATAATCAAAGTGTGTTGTTATAATATCTGAATTTGGGTCATCTGCTGGATGTTGTACTGGTGTAAATTCATATATTTCTCTTCCCTTTGGAACTACTATAATTCCTCCAGGGTGCTGTCCTGTAGTTCTTTTTATTCCTGTACATCCAACCGCTTGTCTTGCAATTTCAGCATTATTCATTGGTATTTGCCTATCTTCATAATACTTTTTTACATAACCATATGCAGTTTTATCAGCTACTGTTCCTACCGTTCCCGCTTTAAAAGTTGTTCCTTTACCAAATATTACTTCTGTATATTTATGTGCTTTGGCTTGATACTCTCCTGAGAAGTTTAAGTCAATATCTGGTTCTTTATCTCCATTAAATCCTAAGAATGTTTCAAATGGAATATCCATACCATCTTTAGCAAGTTTTGTTCCACATTTTGGGCATGTTTTATCTGGCAAGTCGAATCCATTTCCTACTCCATAATCTTCAAATTCAGAATATTTACAATTAGGGCATCTATAATGTGGTGGAAGTGAATTAACCTCTGTAATACCCGTCATAAACGCTACTAAAGAAGATCCAACAGATCCTCTAGAACCAACTATATAGCCATCTTCATTAGATTTCCAAACTAGCTTTTGTGCAATTATATACATAACAGAATATCCATTGCTTATAATAGAATTTAATTCTTTATCTAGTCTTGTTTGAACTATCTCTGGCAAAGTTTCTCCATATAGTTCATGAGCTTTTTCGTATGCAATTTCTTTAATTGTTTGCTCACAACCAGGAATATGTGGCGGACATTTTTCTGGTGATATAGGTGATATTCTTTCACACATATCAGCTATTTTATTTGTATTAGTTACAACCACTTCATAAGCTTTATCCATACCTAGATACTCAAATTCAGCTATCATCTCGTTTGTAGTTCTTAAATACAAAGGTGCTTGTTGGTCAGCATCATCATATCCTTGACCAGCCTGCAAAATTCTTCTATAAATTTCATCCTGTGGGTCCATAAAATGAACATCGCAAGTTGCTACAACTAATTTATTAAGTTTTTCACCTAACTCAACAATTTTTCTATTAATATCTTTTAAAGCTTCTTCATTTGCTACTGTTCCATTTCTAACCATAAATTCATTGTTTCCAAGTGGTTGTATTTCTAAGTAGTCATAGTCTTTTGCTATATTTTCTATTTCTTCGTCATCTTTTCCAGCAACTATTGCTCTATACAATTCTCCTTGTTCGCATGCACTTCCTAAAAGTAATCCTTCAGAATATTTTTTAAACAAACTTTTTAATATCCTAGGTTTTTTGTAAAAATAATGTAAATGAGATAATGATACTAATTTATATAAGTTTTTCAATCCAACATAATTTTGAGCTAAAATTATAGCATGATATGATGGCAATTTTTTATATGCATCCTTTACAAACTCTTCATCTGCTGCAACTTTATCTATATCATTTACAGTTTTTGCTCCTTTTTCTTTTAGCATATTCATCATTACTTTTAATACTTTGACAGTAGTGTCTACATCGTCCAAAGCACGGTGTGCCACTTCAACCTTTATTCCTAGGTTTTCTGCTATTATTCCTAATTTATATTTTTTATAATTTGGAAATAATTCTTTTGCAAGGCGAAGTGTGTCTAAATATGTATTTTCTAAAGTATATCCTAATTGGCTAGCATTATATTTTAAAAATCCAATGTCAAAGTCTGCATTATGTGCAACTAAAACACTATCTCCAATAAATTCTAATATTTTAGGGAATACTTCATCGATTTTAGGTGCATCTTTAACCATATCGTCTGTAATGTTAGTTACTTCTACAACTCTGTATGGTATTGGTTTTTCAGGATTTACAAATGTTTCAAAACTATCTATTACTTCTCCATTTTTAATTTTCATTATTCCAACTTCAGTTATTTTTTCTGTTCTGAATGAAAATCCTGTTGTTTCTAAGTCTAGCACACAATATTCTGTGTCTATATCTTGGTTTTTGGCAGATGCTACTATTGGTGTTTTGTCTGGTACTAAATATGCCTCAACTCCATATATAACTTTCATATCCGGATTGTCTCTTCCAAGCAATTTATGAGCCTCTGGGAAAGCTTGTACAACACCATGATCTGTAATTGCAATTGATTTCATTCCCCAGCTCATAGCTCTTTTTATTAAATCTTTAGCAGATGTCATTCCATCCATTTGACTCATTTGAGTATGCATATGAAGTTCTACTCTTTTAACTTCTGCATTGTCCATTCTTTTATTTTTCTTTTTTCCTGGAGTTTCGATTATTGTATTTGCAATAACTCCTAGTTCTTTAGAAAATGGGTCAAATTGAGCTGTTCCTTCTATTTTAACACCTTTTGCTTCTTTAAGCCTTTTTAATACTTCCTTAACCTTTTCAGGTACTACAAAAGCCTTACATGTTATAGTGCTTGTACCATCATACAAGTCAAATAGGACTAAAAATTTTCCACTTTTTAGTTCTCTAGAATCCATATTAATAATTTCACCATCTAGTGAAATTTTTCCACTATCTACACCTATATCTTCTACTTTTACTAAAGTTTCTTTTATATTTAAAGATCTACCTAAAATTAGTGGTGTTATCTCAGCTGGTTCTTCAATAGTTGCTTCAAAATTGTCAGTTGACTCAATCTTTTCGTTTTTTTGGGCTTTTGGCTCACTTTTTTGTTCTAGCTTTTTGTTTTGTGTATTACTTTTTGCCTCATCTTCTTCTACTGCATTTTCCTGAGATGCTAATTCTATAGCCATTCGTTCAATTCTTCTGGTGTTTTCTTCATATTTTTTTACTAATTGTTCATCTATTTCTTCAACATATTCGACCTTTAACTTTTGACCATAAAAATCACTTAGAATTTTTTCTAGTTCATTTTCAAAACCACCGCCACTAAGAAAATCTCGTCCTTTAATTGCTAATTTTACCTGTAAGCTTTTATCTTTAATAATCGGTTTGCTGTTTATTAATATAGGTCTTGTCATTGGATGTTTTGCGCCTAAATATCTTGTAATTCCTTCCCATTCCCTATCTATATTAAAATCAATATTGGCTTCTATTATAATTCTTGCCTCTTTTACTCTAAATTTATTTTTTAAGAATCTTTCAAATTCATATATACTTTTTAAATCAACCTTATTCTCAGAAATTAATGTTAAAGCTAAATCATTTGTTTTTTTATATATATTAGCTGATTTAATTTTACTATTTAATATTAATTCATTAAATTTTTCATCTGGAAATACTTCTTTTACTGTTTTTAATTCTGTTGCCATTTTCTTACTCCTATTATTAAAAAATTCTCAATATATCATTATATGTTACATATATTGATAAAGCAATCAAAATAGAGAATCCCCAAGTTTGTATTTTTAGTTCTATTTCTTCTTTCATTGGTTTTCTTCTAATTAACTCAATTATATATATTAAAACTTTTCCTCCATCCAGTGGTGGTATAGGTAATAAGTTTGTTACTCCTAGTGACAAGCTTATTAACGCAACAATATATACGTATTCATATAATCCACTAGTTTTTACAACTATATCTGATATTCCAACAATTCCAACCATTTGATTAGCTGAAATATTGCCTGTAAATAGCTGTTTTAAATTATCTATAATTGATATAGAAAATTCTTTTGTATCTAACAAACCATAGTATAATTTATTTCCTATTGTGTTATCTATTTTTTTGAATACTACACCAAGATAATAATTTTTCTGGTTAGTTTCATTGTTTTCTATTACTGTTGGGATTAAATTTATAACAACTTCTTTGCCATCTCTTATAATACTTATATTTATTTGTTTATCTTTGTTATAAGATAAAAGTTTGCTAATGTCATTTCTATTTTTAACTTTTTTATTATTAATTTTTGTGATTATATCACCAGGTAAAATTCCACATTCTTGTGCTGCATAATCTTCTATACAATAATCTACTGTAGTTGTATAAAAGTTTCCTGCTGTACTTACAAGTATATAGTAGGTTAATAATCCAAAAATAATATTTACTGTTGCTCCTGCCAAAACAATTAATATTCTTTTAGGTAAACTTGCGTTACTAAAAGAACCTTCTTTATCAGAACGTTCTTCTTCTCCTTCTAAATTTACAAATCCTCCTAATGGAATAAGACGAATTGCATATTTAGTTTCACCTTTTTCTTTTGAAAAAATTGTTGGTCCAAATCCTAAAGCAAATTCATTAACCTTAACCTTAAATAATTTAGCAATTAGAAAATGTCCACCTTCATGTATAAAAACTAAAAAGCCCAACATTATGATTATTTTTAATGCATTTAACAAAAATACTAGCAATTATTTTCCTCCTAAACATTACAATATCATTGTTAACAATATATATGCAAATGGTGCTAAAAATATTAGACTATCGATTCTGTCTAATAATCCACCATGTCCTGGTATTAAATTACTAAAATCTTTAATTCCTACATATCTTTTTATACTTGATGCAGCAAAATCACCAAATTGACTAATTATGCTTAGTAAAAATGCCATAATTATTATTTTAAAATAAGACATAATATATACATTTAAAAATTTATTTATGCAAAAAGTATATATTACAGATAAAATAATTGCTCCTAAAACACCTGCAATGCATCCTTCAATAGACTTATTGGGACTAATTTTACTAAATTTATGTTTTCCAAGTTTAAATGTCTTACCTATTAGATAAGCAAATATATCTGTTCCCCAAGCTATGATTATTGCATACCACACAAGAAGTTTTCCATCTTGAACTCCTGCAAGTAATGGTATAAACATTGTAAAATATACTATATATAGTATTCCAAATAAAGTTATTGCTATATCTACTATATTAATTTTTAGGTCTTTTAGCACTAATTCAATAAATAGAATTACAATTAAAAAAGGTATTGATAATCCAATATACATGAATAGTTTCTCTGATGGTATAAAATGTATAAAGCATATGGAAAGTGCTGCTAAATAGCCTAACCATTTTATTGGGTTATGTTTTTCTTTAAATGCTTGAAAATATTCATGTAATGATATAAATGCAACTACCGAAAGCGCAATATCTATAACATATTTATTTCCAAATAGTAGTACTATTATAACCATTGGCAACCCAAGTAAGGCCGAGCTTAATCTTTTCATATCCATATATACTATTTTCCTCCAAATTTTCTATTTCTTTTATTATATTCTTCTATTGCTAAATCTAAATCACCTGTTGTAAAATCAGGCCACAGTTTCTGCACAAAATAAAACTCCGTATAGGCAAGTTGCCATGGTAAAAAATTACTAGTTCTAATTTCACCACTTGTTCTAATCATCAAATCGGGATCAGGCATTCCAGATGTATATAAATTATTCATAATTGTTTCTTCTGTTATATCTTTGATATCTAATTTATTCTGTTTAACTAATTCTGCTATTTTCTGAGTTGCATTAACAATTTCTTGCCTACCGCCATAATTTAAGCATACATTAAAAGTTAATCCTGTATTGTTTTTTGTTTTTTCTATTGTATTATCTATCTTTTTTAGAAGACCAGCTGATAGATTCTCTCTACTTCCTAGCATATTAACTTTAATATTATCTTTATACGCCATGTTAGCAAAGTTGTCTAAATAGCTTTGTAAAAGCAACATTAGCGCTCCAACTTCTTCTTTACTTCTTTTCCAGTTTTCTGTTGAAAATGCATATACAGTCAAATACTTTATTCCAATTTTATTGCAATATCTAACCATGTTTTCCAAAGTCTCTGCACCCTTTTTATGTCCAAGACGTATGTCTAAATTCTTTTGTTTTGCCCATCTTCTATTTCCATCCATAATAATTGCTATATGTTGTGGTAAATTAGTTTCATTCATATTTTAAATTAACTCCTATACAATAAAAATAACTAAACGCATACCATTTGAGATTTTCTTTTTACGGTTCAAAAACTCAAATCGGCAAGAAGAAAAGTGTAGCAAAGCCACTTTTCTTGTTACACTGTTAATATTTCTTTTTCTTTGTCTGCTAAAACTTTGTCTATTTCATCGATTTTTTTATCTGTTAGTTTTTGAATGTTGTCTTCTGCACTTCTTAAATCGTCTTCTGTTAGTTCTCCGTCTTTTTGCATTACTTTTGCTTTATCAATTCCTTCTCTTCTAATAGCTCTAACAGCAACTTTTGATTCTTCTGCCATTTTCTTTATATCTTTAACCAAGTCTTTTCTTCTTTCTTCTGTAAGTTCTGGAAAGACAAGTCTTATTACTTTACCATCGTTATTTGGATTAATTCCAATATCTGCTGCTAAAATTGCTCTTTCAATATCTTTTAAAATACTAGCATCCCATGGTTGAATAACAATCATTCTAGCCTCTGGAACAGATATACCAGCAACTTGGTTAATTGGTGTTGGTGTACCATAATATTCAACAGAAACTTTATTTAATATAGCTGGATTAGCTCTACCTGCTCTTATTTCTGATAGATTTGTTTTAAAAACTTCTATTGTTTTATTCATTTTACTTTCTATTTCACTAAAATCCATTTTTATTCTCCTTTTTATTTATTCTACAAGAGTTCCTATGTTTTCTCCTTTAACAGCTTTTACCATGTTTTCTGGTTCTGCAATTCCAAATACTCTTATTGGAATATTATTATCTTTGCAAAGTGCTGTTGCTGTTGAATCCATAACTTTTAAGTCTTTATTTAAAACATCTAAGTATGATATTTTTTCATATTTTACTGCTGTTGGATCTATCTTAGGGTCTGCACTATACACTCCATCTATTGCTTTTCCTAAAAGAATTATCTCTGCTTCTGTTTCTGCGGCTCTTAAAGCTGCTGCTGTATCAGTAGTAAAATATGGATTTCCTGTTCCACATGCAAATATTACAACTCTTTTTCTTCCTAAATGTTTTAATGCTTTTCTTTTTATATATGGTTCTGCGATTTCTCTCATTTCAATTGCTGTCTGAAGTCTTGTATGCATACCTCTTGCTTCTAATGCATCTTGCAATGCAAGACCATTCATAGCAGTTGCAAGCATTCCCATGTAATCAGAAGTTGTTTTTTCCATATTATGTCCATATCTACCGCGCCAGAAATTTCCACCTCCAACAACAACAGACACTTCAACTCCCATATCAATTAATACTTTAATTTGATCACATATTTTTCCTACAACTTCTGGATTTACTCCTGTTTTTTGTTCTCCAGCAAGTGCTTCTCCACTTAGCTTTAGCAATACTCTTTTATATTTTATATCGCTCATAAAAACCTCCATTTTTTATTTTTTTATATTCTATCATACTTTATATTAAAATTGCACTATTTTTTTGTAATAAATTTAAATTTTAAACATCACTTTCGGACAAGCATAGAACCTGCCCCTACACTTTTTTATTTATATTCTTTGCTTTATTGTATTTGGGGCAAAACACAAGACCTGCCTAAACATTCTTTTTTATTTTATTCTTTCTACTAATGTTATATTGTATATATAATTTTGATATTTCTGTTCAAATCTTTCTGTACTAATGAATTTAAAATCATCATTATTAAACAACTCATTGTAGAAGCCATCATCTTGTGAATCTATTATCCATACTCTACCTGTGCAATATTGTAAAAAGTCTGTTGTTATCCATGTTTCCATTTGTGGTGCCCAATTTTTGTATGCTTCTTCAACTCCCCAATTTGCTCCATTATAAAAATATTGTTTATTATCTATAAAATTAGATGCAATTATTGAGCCATTTCCAATGTTGCTATAAACTATGACATCATCTTTTTGTATGTTCTCTTGTAAATACTTTATTTCATCCGTATTACCTTTTGCATAATTATCTTGAATTTGCACTACATTATTAGCTATACCTAATATTATTGTGACAACTATAATTAACCCTAATATATATTTGTTTTTTGACTTTGCAAGTATATCACTAAGTGCAAATATGTATAAGCCAGTTATTACAAATAAATATCTGTAATATAAAATGTTAGTTTTAACTAAATATCGTAATAGGAATGCTGCTAGAAAAACGGCTACATAAATTAGCACAGCAAACTTAACTGCTTTATAATTATATTCTTTTTTAGTTTTAAATAACACTATAGCTAAATAAATGAATAGTAAAACATTAACAGTAAATCCTACAGCTAGTACACCAGTTGAATTACGCGTTCCATTCATTTGGCAACCAATTAATTCAAATATTGTATCTGGGAATTCAAATCCAATCCAAAATCCTTTTGAAACATGAGAAATTTGAGATATTAAATACATTAACCAAGGTGCATATGCAATAACTTGTATAATTCCAAGTATAACAATCCATTTTAATTCTTTAAATTTCTTATTTTTTATAAAACTAATAAACAAAAATAGATTAATTAAGCCTGCAGCCATTAATCCATAATAATGTATATATAAGCTTGCCAAGCTTGTCAAAAAGAATATTATCCAATTCTTAGTAGAAGAATTTCCATTGTATATTCTGTATGCATAAATTGATAATAATGTAACAAATACAATTGCCCAAGAATACATTCTTATTTGATTAGCATATACTGCCATCATAGGCAAGAAATATGAGAAGAAAGAAAATAGTAATCCTGTTTTTTCTCCAAAATCTTTTCTTATATGTGTATAGCCTAATAATCCTAAAATAGCAATTGCTAAAGCTGAAAATATTCTATATGCTAATATTGAGCCACCAGTTAGTATATTGACAATTCTTAACATCCAATAATATAAAACTGGATGAACATCGTGCCCTCCTATTTTCCATATGTCTATGAGTTTTTGATTTGCCATTCCTACTGAATATGCTTCGTCAAACCAAAGTGTTGTATGAAATATACTTAAAGAAACAAATATAGTTCCTAAAATCATTAGTATAATATGTAGTGTTTTAATTGATATTTTATTTTTCATTTTCTTCTCCTTCTTTTATTAATTCTATATTATAATTGTTTATTCTTTTTGCTAGAAAATTATTAATCCAGTTATATAATTTATCTTCCGTCAAGTAGTAAATAATGCTAGCTATTATTAAATCAATTAATAATACTATTAAAAATACTATTATTTCAACTATATATGGATTATTGATTATGTTATTATTTCTAAAAAATAAAACAATATATCCGCTAAATAAACTATTAACTAACCCATGTGTTACAAATAACGAATAACTTATCTTTTTTAAATTTTTTAGTTTATTCCAGTTAAAAAATAATTGAAGTTTTGGTATGCAGTATATAGTTATTAAAATTAAACTTGAGGCTATTGAATCTCTTAGATATATTTTTTTTATTTCTTCTCCTCGTGGAAGCCACCATATAAGAGGTATTATAAATACTAGATACCAGCTCTTATATAATTTCTTTTCTTTAATATATTCACATAAATGGTATGTAAAACCTCCTATTACTGTTGATAAAATCCATATTTTATCCATATAGTATAGTAATATCATAAATGGTATATATAAAAGCGAAAAATATTTTCTATTTGAAAATAAGTATGTAAGTAAAGCAATAAAAACATTTCCTAAAAAGAAATCTATTATATATTCTAAATGAGAATTTATGCCATTATTTCCTAGCCACAAAGTGCCATTTAGATATGCAGATAATGAAATTTTCGTTCCCATAATTAATCTAATTATAGTATATATTGTACAGGTAACAAATGCTGGTAGCATCAGCCTTATATATCTTGAAAACAAAAACTTTCCAAAATCCACAGCTTTTCTATAGAATTTTTTCGCTACTAACCATCCACTTATTATGCACATCATAGATACTGCATATTTTCCTGTAATTCCATAAAAAATATAATATAACCATGATGAATTATTATATAAATAATTTCCCAATATATTTTCATTATAATAATTAGAAAAACATTGATAATTAAAGTGAGCAAAAACTATCCATATAACTGCCACAAATCTTAAGGTATTTAAGAATTCAAATTGTTTTTTCTTTTCCATTATTACTCCTTTTAGTATTTTTATTTATTATATAATTTTTTGTATATTTCATAATTTCTTATTATTTTTCTTACATACATGTTTGTTTCTTTAAATGGTATATTTTCAATATCCGTTCCATCTTCTTTTATAGTACCATTTGAAATCCACTTTTGAACATTTCCCAATCCGGCATTATATGCTGTAAAAGCCAAAATATAGTTTTGATTAAAATAATCTAGTAATACATTAAAATAATTTAAACCTAATTCTATATTCTTTTCTGGATTTAATAACATATCTTTTGAATATTCAATATTACATTTTTCTGCCTGTTCTTTAGCTGTATTATCCATCAATTGCATTAAACCTGTAGCTCCACTTTTAGAAATTACATCTTCCTTAAAATTGCTTTCTGTTTTTATTATTGCGAAAGAAAGCATTGGATCTATACCTAAATCATTAGAATATCTTTTTACATATTCTTCATATTTTATTGGATATAGGTGCCTAAGTATCCTATCTTCTATATTAAAAAACTTATAAATCATTATTAAAGATATAATAATTATTAATAAAATAAGTATTTTTTTCTTCAAAATTCTCTCCTAACTATTTCGCTTCATACCAATTATTTGCTTCTGATAATTCAACTTTTAATGGTATTTTTAGTTTTATTGCATTTTCCATTGAATCTTTTAACAAGTTTTTAACTTTCTCTTTTTCTTCTGCTTTTACCTGTAATAATAGTTCATCATGTATTTGCAAAAGTATTTTTGATTCTAATTTTTCATCTTTTAATTTATTATATAAATTAATCATAGCTATTTTCATAATATCTGCTGCTGTACCTTGGATTGGAGTATTCATTGCAACTCTTGCTCCAAACTGTCTTACCATGTAATTATTAGAGTTCATTTCTGGAATATATCTTCTTCTGTTGAATAAAGTTTCAACATATCCGTTTTCTTTTGCAAATTCTTTTATGTTTTCCATAAATTCTTTTATTTTAATATATTTATCTAGATATTGCTCTATATATAACTTGGCTTGTTTTCTTGATATTCCCAATTGTTCTGCAAGTCCAAAGTCACTTATTCCATATACTATTCCAAAATTTACAGCTTTTGCATCTGATCTTTGGCTGCTAGTTACCTCGTCAAATGGAACATTAAAAACTTTTGAGGCTGTTTGTCTATGAATATCTTCATTATTGTTAAATGCGTATATCATATTTTCATCACCAGATATATGTGCCAATACTCTTAGCTCAATTTGAGAATAATCAGCATCAACAAACACACAGCCTTGTTGTGGCTTAAAAGTTTTTCTAATTTTCTTACCTAATTCAATCCTTGTAGGAATGTTTTGCACATTCGGATCACTACTGCTTATTCTTCCTGTAGCAGTGACAGTTTGATGAAAATACGAATGCACTTTTTGGTCTTTTGGACTTATATATGGTATTAATCCTTCGACATATGTTGAATTTAATTTTACTAATTGTCTGTAGTCTAGTATTTTTTCTACAATCTCGTGTTCTTTTTTTAGTTTTTCTAAAACCTCTACGTCAGTAGAATAGCCATTCTTTGTTTTTTTAATTACCGGTAATTTTAACTTTTCAAATAAAATTACTCCCAATTGTTTTGTTGAATTAATATTAAATTCCTCTCCTGCTAATTTGTATATATCACAAGTAAGCTGTTCTATTTCTTTTTTTAGTGTATCACCAAATTCTACAAGTTCATTTTTGTCTAAATATATTCCTTCATATTGCATATCAGCTAATACTTCAACAAGTGGCATTTCTATATTGTTAAATAGATCAAGTTGATTTGTTTCTTTTATTTTTTCAAGAGTTTGGGCATATATTTTGCTTATTGCATATGCATATATACATGCTATGTCCATATAGTTTTCTTCTTTATTTTCATTCATTTCATCAAAAAGGTTGATTTGTTTTTCCTCTTTGTTTGTATATTCGTTTATATCTAAGTTTAAGTAATCTATAGCAAGCTTTTCTATATTATATTTGTTTTCTGTTGGATTTATTATATATGCAGCTATTTCTATATCATAATAAAAACCTGTTGCATTTATTTTATTTTCTTTTAATAGTATATAATCTATTTTTTGCTTATATCCAATCTTTTTAATATCCTTATCTTCAAATATCTCTTTAAATTTCTGTATCTTATTGTCCTCTAATAAAATATAGTAGCATAAGTTTTCTTTAACATTAAAAATACTTATTCCTTTTATTTTTTGCTCTACTATACTGTTAGATTTGCTTTCTTCAATTTTATCTATATAATATATGATTTCTCTATTTTCTTTTATTTTTTTTATTATTTCTTCTATGGCTTCTTCGTTTTGGATTATTTTCTTATCAAATAAGTTTTTATTGTTTACTATTTCTTTTTCCTCATGCATGTTAAATCTATCAATAAATCTATTAAATCTTAGATATGAAAATAAATTATATACATCTGTTTTATTCCATTCCCTAACTTTTAAATCTTCTATATTTTCGTCTATTGGTGCATTTGTGTTGATTTCTCCTAATTTTCTTGAAAGATATGCCAAATCCTTATTATCTAATATCTTTTCTTTTAGTTTTCCTTTTATATCATTTAACGTTTCATTGTTTTCAACTTCTTTATATAAATTGTCTATAGTTTTATAATGCTTAATTAAATTTAATGCCGTTTTTTCTCCTACACCTGGTACACCAGGAATATTATCTGATGAGTCTCCCATTAATGCTTTTACTTCTATTAATTCTTTAGGCTCAATCCCATATTCTTCTATTATTCTATTTTTATCATAATCTTCATTTTCTGTCTTTCCCATTTTTGTTCTTGGAATTCTTACCGTAATTTTGTCACTAGTAAGCTGAAAAGTATCTCTGTCTCCAGAAAGAATTGTTACGTCTAAACCATCTCTCTCGCCTTTTTGAGCTAATGTTCCAAGGATATCATCTCCCTCATACCCTTCCTTTTCTATTATTTTTATATTCATAGCTTTTAATATATTTTTAATAATAGGCATTTGAGTAGCAAGCTCATCTGGCATTCCATGACGGTTTGCTTTATATCCTTCATACATTTTATGCCTTTGTGTTGGTCCTTTTAAATCAAATGCAACTGCAATATATTCTGGATTTAAATCTTCTTCTATTTTAAATAAAATAGATAAAAAACCATATACTGCATTTGTATATGTTCCATCTGAAGTAGTAAGCATTTTATTTCCCATAATTCCATAAAATGCTCTATTCATTATACTATTTCCATCAATTAAAACTAATCTAGGCATTGTTTTTCTCCTTTTAGTCGTTTTATTTTTCTTAATATATCATAATATTAAGAATTTTGCCACATAAAATACCAAGAAATGTATAAAAGATATAGAAATTTTCTATATCTTTTATTTGTTCTTGTTATTCATTTTCTTTTAAGCTTGTAACCATATCAATGTTTTTAACTTTTCTAGATAATACTTTATATTCAACTTCTCTATTTCATTAAAATTATTCCTTTAATAGATTTATTCAAAAATTGAGTAAAATTAATCGCGTCTTGTTTAGTTCCAACTATACTACCATAATGTATTGGTACTGCTATTTGCGGTTTTATTTCATTTATAAGAGTTGCAGCCTCTTTATAGTCCATTGTATATGTACCTCCAACTGGAACAAGTGCAACATCACATTTTACTTTTCTATTTTCTTCAGTGAAATCTGTATCCCCAGCAATATAATACACAGTATTATTTAAATTAATAAGATATCCCACCCAACCATTCTCTTTTGGATGGAATTTTTTGTTTATATTATATGCTGGTACAGTTTCAAAGTTAATTCCTTTTACCGAATATTTTTTATTTGGCTCTACAACAATGATTTTATCTTTATTTATTCCGATTTGCATTAATTTTGTAATTAATCCATCTGGTACAACAATTATTGTATCATTATTTACTACTTTATTAATATCCTCCTCGGAATAATGATCGTAGTGATCATGTGTTATAAAAATAAAATCAGCATCATTATAATCATTATCTATTTTAAATGGATCTATATAAATAATAATATTTTTATTTTTCATCTTTATACTGCTATGACATAGCACCTCTACATTTTCTATCATATAAACACTTCCTTTTTATACTATTCCTAAATTAAAATCTTCAGCTATCTTTTTAAATTGTATCTCATAGGCATTTAACTTATTGTATATTTTATCTGTATACTGAATTCTACTTTCTTCATTATAATCATCCATTTCATTAGGAGCAGAATTAAATAAACTTTCTTTCATCTCCAAATCATTTATTAAAAAATCTTTTAATTTTTCAAATATTTTTTTAGAATCTTCCATATTCAAGCTCCTTATTTAAAAATACGATTAATATAAATACTAATGTTGTTTTTATCTTTTCATCTAATTTGATATTAAAAACTCCATATAAATCTCACATAGCATTCTTCCATATAAATTTTCGTAATGGAGCACATTGTGCTCCATTACGAATTATAATATTTATCCAAATCCCACTTTAATATATTTTCATCAATATATTTCCATATTCTCAAATAATCTTTTTCATTTCGTATTATGTGATCATAATATGATTTCTGCCATATATGCTCTTTTGTTTGTTTTGTAATATATACTCTTGAAATTGATATTGTTGTTTCTTTTTCGACTATTAAAATCAAACATATGTATATGGTTTGGCATAATTATATACTTATATCTTCCATATAACTCTTTGTATCAATCTGATGTAATTGTTTTAACTGTTTTTCAGTAATATTTATAACCTTACCACAGCAAGGATTAAAATTTTCATTTCCATATACTAGCCAAATAACATTTTCTTTTTTTAAGTCCTTTTTAGGCATAGTCCCTGGACATGGATAACCATCTGTAAATACAATTTTATTTATTTCTTTTTTGGGAGAAAATGATCTAACAGCTAAATCCCAATCTTCTGTCCATGCATAATTTCCTCTTGCTTCTCTAGGAATTTTAAAGGTGTCTATATCTTTTGCTGTTTTTACATCTACTAATCCCCAAAACTTTTCATTAAAACAACCTACTTTTAGTTTTGACTGTTTTATTATAGGTTTTAATTCTCTTAAAAATGCTTTTACAAGTTCTAAATCAACAGAACCCGAAACATCAATCATAACTTCTGTTTCTGCTTCTTCTTCAACATCATTTTCTTCAAGTCTATATGCATAATTATTTTCTGCAATTGAACGTCTTTGACTCCATATTGTTTCATTTTTTTCAACTTCTCTACGAAGCAACAATTTCCAATCTATTTCATTTCTGCTTTCTCCTATACTGCCTAAATCAATAAATTCTTCCGGAACTTGTTCTCCTCTCATTTTACTTTTTGTTTTATCTAGTCGTCTGAAAAAAAAGCACCTAACAAAATCGAGAAATCTGTTACTGCTGCTTTTGTTCCTCTTTTTTTTAATATTTCTAATTGATCAGCGCCAAAGATTTGCTCTTCGGTTAAAAAAGTAAAATCACTCATATGTATATTTCTCCTCATTTTATTTGTTCTTTTTAATTCTATCATAAGTAATTTTTTTTTACAATTTTTTTAGAATATTTTTAATAGTGGGTTTTACATATATTTATCATATTCAACTATTAGATGTATTGTATTTTAATTAGGCATTTTTCCCTTTTCATATTTCTCATCTCTCCACAAATTACTATTTATAAATTTCTAGCAATTTATTTTATTTCTTAATTGTATAATCTTTTCTTTGTTCTCTCTATATTCAAATCTTGGCTTTACAAAATTTTTTGAGCCTCTTTTTTCAAATGAATATCTAGGAATTAGTTGTATATGAAAATGATTCATTGGTCCATCACACATAGAGCATAAGTATACGCTCTCAGCATTATAAACTTCTTTCAATACATTCATAACCTTTTTTGCTAGTAAAAATATTTCATTACAAGTCTCATCATCTATTTCCATCATATCTTTAAAATGTTTTTTGGTACTTATCGCAACATGCCCGTCAGCTCGCGGATTTGCTACTAAAAAGCATTCAAATTTATCATCTTCATAAATCATTTTGTCTGTATTATCTCCATATAAAATATGATTGTTTTGCCTGTCAAAACAAGTAGGACATATACCTGAATCTACAATGTCAGAAATTGATATTTTTTTCTTCCCTATTAAATCAATAATTTCTTTATTATCCAATTCTTTTAAATTATTCACTTATATTCCTCCAATTAATTATAACAAATTATTTAGATACCCTAACTATAATCCAATTTTTGACAAAAAATCTTAAATTTTTAGTTATAAATTTTTTGAAATAGTTTTTTCCGAATTTTGGTCCATTTTTTAACAATTCATCATTTAAAACAAATCCTTTTTTATGTATTCTTTTAATGTATTAGTTACCCATATTCTAAAAGAAGTTGCTTCCTTAGAATTTACTCTATATCCAACTGCTATGATTGCATTTAAATATAAAATCATATTTCTCACGAAGCATTTCTGTTTCCTTCTTTCTAAACTGTTTGAATTTTTCGAATAGTTCGATTTTCTTCTAATTCATGTGTTTCAATGATAATTTATCGTATTTACTTCTACATCAAGTAATTTTGACAATGAAGATTTTTGAATCAGCCAAAAGTCATATAAAACTTCTGCAGAAATATTATAATTATTTTGGCTTTAGTATACGATTAAATCTATTGGATTCGTATTTACCACTTCATCTTCCGCTCTATATCTCTATAACTTGTAATTTTTCACTATAGTTCAAATTTATACAAGCGTTCACTTGATTTTAGTTTTTTTATAAAAATCGCTCCAAATTTTTCATAATAATTTTCCAAGTATGTTTTTAAATATAGTGTTACAAATCCTCTATTTTTTGCTTCTTTTAATATAGCATCATTTAATATTTTAGAATATCCCTTATTTCTATATTCTTTTTTAACATACATTGTAGTATACCAAGGATTTAGTGTTTTTTCTTCTTCACAATCTTCTGGAAACATTGATATGAAGCCTATTAGTTTATCATTATCCACTAGAATTAATTTGCAGAACGACTTATTTCTAAACATATTACAAATTTTTTTCTTTTTTCTTTCAATTCTTTCTTTTTTATTTTCTTCTTTATTATCCGCCCATTCATCATATTCTAATCTTGCAACTTCGTCTAGATATTCCAATTTGTCTTTTAAATTATATATAGTCATTGGGGATATCCTCCTTCTTTTATTATTCACCTTTATATCTTTCGAATAATAGTGTATGTCTATGTAATGGGATATTATTCTCTTTCTCTCTTAATTTGCTTACTATATCTATCTTCTTATGCAATAAAGCATTATGACCACAAAATATACTTATTTTCTAAAAAAGCTTATTATTTTATTTATAAAAATTTTTATCTTGCTTTCTTTATATATTATTAATTCTGAATCTTCCTTTGTCTCTGCTACTGAAATGCTTTCATTTACAGTATTGGTAGAACTTTCTTCAATAAATATTGGGGTAGAGATTTCATCTTCTACAAATATTTTTTTAAATTCTGCTTTTTGCTTTTGATCTGCAAAATATTTATAATTTAATATTTGTAAAAATGCTTTTGTTTCATCTTTTAATTCTTGATTAGCTAATGGCTTAGTAGTTGTCAAATTAGCTTTATAAAGCACAGATTTATTTTCTTTAAAAAATTTTATTACTGTTTTAGGTATTTTTTTCTTATCTTCTGGATTTAAATTTGTTAAAATAAAATCTACTTCACAGCAAGCTTCTGCAAATTCCATATATCTTTCCTTTCATTATCTCTCGTTATTATCGTCTCTCATATTTTGAATATCTTGATTTTGTTTTCCTTGAAAATTTAATTTTTCTTTTGTTTTTTCTTTAATCCATTGTATAGCTTTTTGAATAATTCCAATTTTCTTTTCAACTGGTAAATCCAATTTAGCAAATTCATCTGCATTAAAATGCATTCCATTATCTATAATAATTGTTTTATCTTGTTCTATTTCTTCAATTTTTCTACTAGTGACTGTACCTATCATTAAATTCATTGCTGTTTCTGGAAATAATGAATATTTGCTTAAATTACTTCTGGCACCATTTGTACGTGTAAAACCCGTATCTTTATTTTGGGTTATATATATTTTCAAAGCAATTTGTGCATGTTCAATTCCATGAACTTTAGCTGTTTCATTAACAGAGTTTTCCAATGCTCTTCCCAAACTATTCTGATTATATCCATTATAATTCTGTTCTACAAATAATTTTGTCATCAATTCTAACATATCTTCTTTAGAAACAAATTGCTCTATTTGTGTTCTGGCATTTCCTTGTTTTGTAAAGCCCATTGCACTTCCAGTTTTTATATACTTTTTTATTGCTTCTTCTATTTGTATTCTAGCTCTATGCTTATCATATTCCGCTTCAAATTTTAAATATGTCTGTTCTATAGCAAGCTGAATTATGTTCATTTTTTGCTCTTCAGTAACAGTAACTTTTCTATTATGTGAATCTGTGTTTATCGCATTTACAAATTGTTTAGAAAAAATTACATATTGATATCTTCTCTCATCTGAATCTATTTCGTGGCTTTCAAAAAATCTATCATTAACGCCAAAATATTGTAATTGACTTCCTCCTTTTCTAAGATTAGCTGAATCCCAAGTTAAATCAACAGGAAAAGATTGTCCATTTATAGTAAGTACATTCCAAGCATGCTTTTCACTCCTAGTTCTATTAGTAGTATATCCAATTCCTCTAACATAATCACATTCAATTCCTTGTCTGTCCATCATTTCTTTATATAGTAGTGAATATCCTGCACAAATTGCTTTTCTATCTAGAATACATGTTAAATTAGATGGCCTTTGAGTTCTATACTCTTCTCTGTTATAGTTATATTCAACGTTTTTTCCTAAAACTTCGTAAATATATTTTGCTCTTTGGAATTGATTCCATTCTTTAGGAATAGAACTTTCAATTATTCTCATTTGATTAACTATTTGTTTTATTTCTCTTCCTGTATAGGTTGTTCGCATTTGATATTGTATACTATTATATTTTGGCTTTCCCGCCAATCCACCCTGAATACATATTTGCTCATCATCTCGAATTTTTGATAAATCATATCTATTTTCCAAATCTCTTGTATTAGCAACAACTATCATATACTACTCCTTAATACTCATATATATCATTTAATAAAATTTGTATATTTTCATCTTTTAAAACTTTTAGTTCATTTCCCCAATTATCTGCTTCCATTCTATCAACAGATATTGTTTTTAAATTTTTAAATTTTGACAAAATATCTAAATTTAAATTTTCTAAGTTTTCTACTGATAAATATTCAATTTGTAGTTCAAAGTCAATTTTTTCCAAAGAAAAGTTCTTAATATTTTTTAAAATTAATTTTTTTATGTTCTTTAAATCTTGTAAAAATTTAAAATCATTAATTTTCATATTAATCAGTTGCAACTCTTCCAATTTTTGTAATTTTATTATTTCTTCAAAATTATCAACCTCTGTATTATTTAATATTAAAGAAAAAATATTATTTAATTTCGTTATATCTTTTATTTGAGAATTAATAAATTCTACTTGTTTTATATTGTTAATCTTTTCTATATTTGCAGGAACTAATCCCAAATTTCTTATTGATATTTTTTCTAAATTTTTAAATAAATCAATCTCTTCAAAATATACTGGGTTATATTGTCCAATTATATTTTGAGAATCTAGAATTATTTCATTTATATTATCTAAATCTTCTAATAGTATATTTTCTTTGTTTAATTTGTATTGTAAAAAATTCTTTAACTCTAGATTTTTAATTAGTTCATCTTCTCTTTTTGTAGTTAAAATCTCTAATGTATTTTCAAATTCTTTCATATAATTTTCTTGTATGATATATTTAATAACTTAAATAACCATACTCTCCTTGTATAATGTATTTAGGTTTTTAAAAGGTTACCCATAAACTTTTAATTTCATAATATAATGAATTTCTGTTTCTTCTATCTTTTCAAATTTCATTTTTTTATATAATTTGACTGTTCTTTCATTTGTCTTAAATACTTGTAATTTTATATTTTGTTCTTTATGTTCAAATATAATTTCTTTTAAGACTGTCGTTCCTATTCCTTTATTTTGATATTCTGGTTTTACACAAATATTACCTATTTCAAAAATATTATCATTCGTATCTTTTCAATTATAAAAGCCTACCATTTCCTCTATAAAGGTTTGTCCGTTTTTGTGGCTATAATATATAACCTCCCTAAAACTAATCGACATTATATTAATAATAAATTCATTTTAAATTATATTACTCATTATTTAAAAAATTCATCACCAAATCTATAATAACTTCTTTTTCTTTTGGATTTGATTCTGCTATTAATAGCGTTAATGCTGTTAAAGTGTTATTATCAATCGTTTGTTCTCCATCTTTGTATAAAATACCATAAAAATTTAAAAAGCATATAAATAGTGTTGCTGCAATTCTCTTATTGCCATCTGTAAACACATGATTTTTTACTATTAAATATAAAAAATTTGCTCCTTTTTCTTCGATGCTTTTATAAATATCTTGTCCATCAAAACTTTGATAAATATTGCCTATAATTGACTCTAATCCTTTATCTCGTTCTACCGCAAATAATGAACTTTCTTCATTAAATCTTAACTTATTTATTACTTGTATACATTCTTCGTATTCAATTTTTCTTTCATCTATACTTCCATCTATTTTCTTTAATGTTTTATGGTCATAGTCATCTAACAAATCAAGTGCTTTTGAGTAATCTCCAATTACTTTTAATATTTCTTTTGCATCATTTCCTTCTAATTTTTCATCAATTCGATTAGCAATATCTATTAACTTTATTGTTTTCTCTAAATATTCTAATCTTCTTTGATTTACTGAATAACCTTTAATTAAATATTCTTTCAAAATTTTATTTGCCCATTTTCTAAATATGACACCATTATTACTTTTAACTCTATAACCAACACTAATAATCATATCAAGATTATAATATTCTACCATATGAGTTTGTGTTTTGCCTTGAATTGCACCATGTTCAGTGGTATTCTCAAATTTTGCGACAACCACTTCATTTTTTAATTCTTCCTTAAGTGCATTATTAATATGTTTTCTAATTGTCTTGTAATCCCTACCAAATAATTGTGCCATTTGTTCAGTATTAAGCCATACTGTTTCATCTTTTATATTTACTTTTAATTTCACTTCTTGATTTTCAAATAAAATAATTTTGTTTTCTTCTTTCAAACCATCACCCCTAACTACCTTCTGCAAATATATCTGTTATTTATTGCCATATTCTTCATTCGTTTTTATCCTAATTGAACGAATTTTTTTCAAGTAATTCTTTAAATAATCTTTCAGAATTTGGGTCATTTTTTATGTATTCTTTTAATGTATTAGTTACCCATATTCTAAAAGAAGTTGCTTCCTTAGAATTTACTCTATATCCAACTGCTATGATTGCATTTAAATATAAAATCATATTTCTCACGAAGCATTTCTGTTTCCTTCTTTCTAAACTGTTTGAATTTTTCGAATAGTTCGATTTTCTTCTAATTCATGTGTTTCAATGATAATTTATCGTATTTACTTCTACATCAAGTAATTTTGACAATGAAGATTTTTGAATCAGCCAAAAGTCATATAAAACTTCTGCAGAAATATTATAATTATTTTGGCTTTAGTATACGATTAAATCTATTGGATTCGTATTTACCACTTCATCTTCCGCTCTATATCTCTATAACTTGTAATTTTTCACTATAGTTCAAATTTATACAAGCGTTCACTTGATTTTAGTTTTTTTATAAAAATCGCTCCAAATTTTTCATAATAATTTTCCAAGTATGTTTTTAAATATAGTGTTACAAATCCTCTATTTTTTGCTTCTTTTAATATAGCATCATTTAATATTTTAGAATATCCCTTATTTCTATATTCTTTTTTAACATACATTGTAGTATACCAAGGATTTAGTGTTTTTTCTTCTTCACAATCTTCTGGAAACATTGATATGAAGCCTATTAGTTTATCATTATCCACTAGAATTAATTTGCAGAACGACTTATTTCTAAACATATTACAAATTTTTTTCTTTTTTCTTTCAATTCTTTCTTTTTTATTTTCTTCTTTATTATCCGCCCATTCATCATATTCTAATCTTGCAACTTCGTCTAGATATTCCAATTTGTCTTTTAAATTATATATAGTCATTGGGGATATCCTCCTTCTTTTATTATTCACCTTTAAATCTTTTGGATAATAGAGTACATGTCTATACAATGGGATATTATTCTCTTTCTCTCTCAATTTGCTTAGCATATCTATCTTCTTCTAGTATAGAACATTATGGCCACAAAATTATTTTAATTTTTTAATATCTTCTCCCATTATTTCAAGATAATCTTTTTCTGCCTGAGTTAAATGAGTTTTCATATATTTGTCATATTCTTCATGTGCTTTTTGTAAAGCTTTTTCATGAGATATTTTTCCTGCTCCATTTAAAATATCTTTATGTGTCATGGTTAAAAATCCGTCTAGTTCTCTTATCCAGTCTTTCATAGTCATTGGGTGCATATTTAAAGCATTAATTTCTGCTACATCTAAATATGCAGATACCATTCTATTTAGTAAATCTAATTCTTTTTCTGATAAATAATTCTTAGCAATTTCAGTTTCTGCTTTTGTAGGACTATTTCCACTAAAATTAGTTAATCCTATATTTTCCTTTTCGCTATCAACTCTATTAAATATTACCTCTGCTGCCGTGTTTCCGTGAACTGCATAATGCATCTTATTTTGAACTGTCTTAAAAAATTCTTTTGTTTTTTCATCTCTTGCATTATAATCAATACTTGTAGCATAGATGTCTAAAATTTTTCTCCAAAATACTTTTTCAGATGAGCGAATATCTCTAATTTTTTCTAGTAATTCTTCAAAATATACTCCACCACCATTATTTTTAAATCTATCAACATTCAAATTATATCCTTTAATTAGATATTCTTTTATTAATTTATTTGCCCATATCCTAAATTGAGTACCACGAATTGATTTTACACGATATCCAACTGAGATAATTAAGTCTAAATTGTAAAACTTTGTTTTATATTTTTTACCATCCAAAGCAGTTGTCAAGTTTTCCTTGACAACTGAATTTTCATCTAGCTCCTTTTCTGTAAAAATATTTTTTATATGTAGACTTATATTCTGTTTTGTTGTATCAAATAATTCTGCCATAGCATTTTGTGTCAACCAAACATTTTCATCTTCAAGTCGAACTTCTATTTTAATTTGTCCATCATCAGTTGTATAAAATATTATATCATTATTTTTTCTAACTACTCCATTGTCCATTTAACCTCCTCCTCTCCATTATTTAATTTACAATTCATCAATAAAAACAAGCATAAAATACTCCACTTGTCTTGAGTTTACTCTATATCCAACTGCTATAATTGCATCTAAACTATAAAATGATATTTCTCTCGAAACCTCTCTGTTCCCTTCTTTCTGAACTGTTCGAATTTTTCGAATAGTTCGATTTTTTTCTAATTCATGTGTTTCAAAAATCTCTTTTAAATGATAATTTATTGTATTTACTTCTACCTCAAATAATTTTGACATTGATTTTTGAGTTAACTAAAAATCTTCATTATCATATAAGACTTCTACAGAAATATTATCATTGTTTTGACTTTGATATACGATTAAACCTTTTAACTTCTCTATTGGATTCATATTTACCTCTCTATAACTTGTAATTTGCAAAATTAATCCGCTCCCAGCTATTATTTTTTATTTTTTACGAAACGCCCCAACTTCGTATAGAATGTAATAAAATTTATTT
>OIZL01000118.1_pt1 | contig 69399 bp, 61 predicted proteins | sample 1588541 | NCBI WGS metagenome assembly OIZL01 (sample SAMN03283285) | human gut metagenome | biome: human-associated habitat; material: feces | host: Homo sapiens | place: Peru | collected 2012 | reverse complement strand
ATTTAAAATCTGCAACTAATTACCAAGAAAAATTTGCTGTAAAAGATGGAGAATTAAAGTATATAGCAGAAAAATTAACAGATGAAGAAAAAACATGGGTTAGTGCCTCAGGGGTAACTGAACAAATAATATTAAAAATGGGAAGAGAAATTACATATAAAAACGAACCATTTTATATAATAGGAGGAGATGAAGTAGGTACAGAGGTAACAGATAGTACCCAAGACGTACTACTACTAGCAAAATATAATTTAACGTCAGACGGAAAAAGCCAAGATAAAAGTGGAGAACGTAATCCATGTATATTTTCAAATTCAAATTACTGGAGTAGTGTATCAGGAATAGCATATCCTGATGCAGAAGGTAAATATCCGAATTTAAATGATGAAACAAAATACGGTAGTGGTTCAGCTGCAATAGAAAAAACAAAAACATATGGTAATGATTTATTTGGAGTATCAGGAAGATTAATGACGTATGAAGAAGCAGTTGAATTAGAAACAAAATATTCAGACATTTTATATGGAAGATATGCAAAAGAAGGTTACTTATTATACTGGCTTGGTTCTCTCTACAGTAATAACGGTGTGTGGTGCGTGGTCGGCGGAGAGCAGAGAAACTATGGCTTCAGCAATGACATCTGCGGGGTCCGCCCAGTTATAAAAGTACCAAAATCTTTGATCCAATAAGCGACTTTAGGAGCTTATAGACTAGGTGCAAATTTCTGGAAGAAATGGAACCTGTCCAGTAAATTTTGGTCTTGCCAAAATTTATGTAAAAATTTAATTTGGAAGTTGAAGTTATCTGTTAAGTAATAACCTAAAATTTTTAGGTATATTACTTTTTTTATGGCAATCACATAAAATTTTATATGTAAAATTATATAAAATATATTATTGATTTTTAATCATGAATATTTTTTTATGCAATTGCCATAAAAAATGGAAAATTATGTTGACAAATGGCTATAAAATAGTGTATAATTAATATGTTATAATTTTTAGTGTAGGAAGGAAGATTTATGTTATGAAAAACTTAAGAAACGTAGCTATAATAGCCCATGTTGACCACGGAAAAACGACTTTAGTAGATGCACTTTTAAGACAGAGTGGTACATTTAGAGAAAATGAACAAGTTGACGAACGTGTAATGGATTCAAATGATATAGAAAGAGAAAGAGGAATTACAATTCTTTCAAAAAATACAGCTATTATGTATAATGATATAAAAATAAACATTGTTGATACCCCAGGACATGCTGACTTTGGTGGAGAAGTTGAACGTGTACTTAAAATGGTAGATGGTGTTATACTTTTAGTTGATGCTTTTGACGGACCAATGCCACAAACAAGATTTGTTTTAAGCAAAGCATTAGCTTTAAATTTGGTCCCAATTGTTGTAGTAAATAAAATTGATAGACCTGGTGCAAGACCAAAAGAAGTTGTAGATGAAGTTTTAGAACTTTTTATGGATCTTAACGCAACAGATGAACAGTTAGACTTTAAAGTAGTATATGCTTCAGGAAAAAATGGATTTGCAAAATATGAATTAGAAGACGAAAGTACTAATATGAAACCATTATTTGATACAATAGTTGATACAGTTCCAGAACCACAAGGTTCAAAAGATGAACCATTACAATTACTTGTTACAAATATAGATTATGATGAGTATACAGGTAGAGTTGGAATTGGTAGAATAGAAAGAGGAACAATAAAAAATGGATCTCAAGTAGCACTTTGCAAAAAAGATGGTAGTGTTCAAAATACTAAAATAGGAAAACTATTCACATATTCAGGATTAAATAGAGTAGAAGTAGATGAAGCTACATGTGGTGATATAGTTGCAGTTCAAGGCGTTGAAGGAATAAATATTGGTGAAACAATTGCTGATATAGAAAATCCTGAAGCTGTAGAATTTGTAGATATAGATGAGCCAACTGTTTCTATGACATTTAGTGTAAACAATGGACCTTTTGCAGGAAAAGAAGGTAAGTTTATAACATCTAGACATTTAAGAGATAGACTATTCAAAGAATTAGAAACGAATGTTTCACTAAGAGTTGAAGAAACAGATTCTGCTGATAGTTTTAAAGTATCAGGAAGAGGAGAACTACATTTATCAATATTAATAGAAAATATGAGAAGAGAAGGATATGAACTTTTAGTTTCACGTCCAACAGTTATATATAAAGAAATAAATGGAGTTAAATGTGAACCAATTGAAGACTTAGTAATTGACGTTCCAGATGAGTATGTTGGCGTAATTATAGAAAAAATTGGTCAAAGAAAAGGTGAAATGACAAATATGGCTCCATCAACTTCACAAGCAGGATATTCAAGACTTGAATTTAAAATACCAGCTCGTGGACTTATCGGTTATAGAGGAGAATTTATGACTGATACAAAGGGTAATGGAATTATGAACCATACTTTTGCTGGATATGAACCAGATAAAGGTGAGGTAATGACAAGAACAAGAGGAACTGTTATTGCGTTTGAAAACGGTAAATCAACTACATATGGATTATTTAATGCACAAGAAAGATCAACATTATTTATAGGACCAGGAACTGAAGTATATGTTGGTATGATAGTTGGAGAAAATTCAAGAAGTGATGATCTTACAATAAATGTATGTAAAGAAAAACATTTAACAAATACAAGAGCATCAGGTAGTGATGATGCATTAAAATTAGTTCCACCTAAAAAAATGTCATTAGAACAATCTATTGAATTTATTTCAGATGATGAACTTGTTGAAATAACACCTGAAAACATACGTTTAAGAAAGAAGATATTAGATCCTACTGAAAGATTAAGAGCAGGAAGAAAATAATATATATAAATAAAAAATAAAGTACTAGTAACTAACTTAAAAGTTGCTAGTATTTTCTTTTATTATTATGAAAATTGACAATATTATGTAATTATGTTATAATTAAGTCACTTTAAAAATGTGAGAACTTATTATACTAAGTAAGTGAAACAATTAATATGAAAGGATGTATGAAAAATGCAAGAAAAAACTAGTTTAGAAAGGGCACTTGAAGTTTATTTTGATTTAGTTCGGAAAGAAGATGTTGAAAAAGAAATCAAAGAATTATTAAGGACGGAAGATAATGTAATAATACATGGAATAATTAATAACAGAACGTATATTAAAAAGGCAGTTGAGAGTCATAATTTAGAAATGACAAGATTGTTATATATTCATGGAGCAGTTTTATCAAATGAGCTTTTTGAGATCGCTTTTGATAATAAAGATATCGATATCTTAATTTTCTTGATTGAAAACGGAGTAAATTTAAATGAAAAAATTGAATATGATAAAGGTAAAGAATATCCACTTGTATATGTGATTAAGAAGTATAAAGATGAGTATTATGAAGTAGTTGAAAAAATGCTTCAAAATGGTGCAGATCCTAATATAGATTTTAGTATTCTCGACTATATTATCAGAGAATATTATAACTTAAGAAAAACTGGTAAAGAGTTATTTAATCTATTATTAAAATACAATGCACTTTTTGATACTACTAATGGATCAAGTATTTATTTTGCTGCACGTTACTTGAGCACAAATGATTTTAAAAAAATAATACCTAATGGTTATGAGTATATACAAGCATTTATGGGAGCGGCTGGAGGAAATCCTGATGTTTTAAAATATCTTTTTCAACATAATTCTAATAAAAGCATGGTTTTTTCTGTGCTGATGGATTTGATTTCTAAGAATAGTTTATCTCCAGTCACTCTAAAAATTATACTGGATTTAGGATTATCTCAAATGCAATTAAAATTTGCTATAAAGTATCTACGTTATAATAAATTTAAATATACAAAAAACAATTACGTGTCTTGTATGAGAATACTAAAAAATACAGAAAAAATGCAGAAAAAATAGACTATATTTGATTTTAACTGAAACTTCTATATTAATTTATAGAGGTTTCTTTTTATTTTTTTAATTTCTCTTAATTTATTAATTTTGTTCTTAAATTTTAGTTGAAATATTTAATGCTTTAGTATATAATTTAATAAGCGTTAAATGTATATTAGATTGGGGTTGAAATAAATGAAAAATGCATTAAATGGATTATTTAAAAGTGCGGATGAGTATTATAGCGTAATAAGCAATACATATAGATTACTTGAAAGATCATACGATAGAAAAATAAGTATACATGCTGCAGGTCAGTGGCTTTTAGATAATATGTATATTATAGAAGAAGAGTATGAGAAAATAAAAGAAAGTAAGAAAAGCCTAAAAAATAAACGTCTCCCTATAATTAAAACAAGTGAAGGAGATAAATATATCAGTATATTTTATCTTGCATATGAACTTGTAGAAGAAAATAAAGGATATGTTGACCAGAATATAATATTAAATACTTTAAAAGAACATCAAAAGCTTTCATATCTTACCTCAGAAGAACTTGATTTGTTTGTTCTTATGTTGCAAATTTCTTTACTTAAATTCATAACAAGAATTTGTCTTAATATAACTAATTCACAACTTAAAAAAATACAAGTAGAGAAAATGCTTGAAGCAGATTTAGCTGATACAACAGTATTTAGAGATTTATATAATGAATTTAAATATTTCAAAAATATGAGAGAACAAATGCTTGATATGACAAAGATAAAAAATGCAAATACAGCATTTGTAGAATATATGGCATATAGGGTAAAAGAATTAGGCGCAAAAGGTGAAAAATATTATAATTTTTTAAATGAAGAAGCAGAAAAAATAGGATTTACAGTAGAAGAGGCTATTATAAAAGAACATATGGAAATCTCAAAAACTACAGAATATATTGGAAGAGCCATAATGTCATACAAACATATACAAGGCCTAAACTTTAGAGAAATATTTGAAAAAGTAAATAAAATAGATGAAACATTAAAAGACGATTATACAAAAGAATTTAAAGCTTGTGATTATAAAACTAAAGCTAGGTATAGAGAGTATATAATCAAATTAGCTAAAAAGTATAATTTATCAGAAGTGTATGTGGCTAAAAAAGCAGTAGAGTGTTCTAAGAAGTATCAAAAACATGTTGGATTTTTCCTTATTGGAAATGAGAGATATTTACTAAAAAAAGAATTAGGAAAGCCATATAAATTATCGCTTTTTTTCAAAAAGTCAATTAGACCAATAAGAGCGGAGCTTTATGTATTATTTATACTTGGACTTTCTTCATATATTACAATTTTGCTTTCATCTAAGATGACTTTTTTTGATAATATGTTTTTAAATATGTTAAGTCTTTTAGTAGTATTTGCATTTACCCTTGAGGTAGTTATAAAATTAACAGATTATATATTAAAGAAATTAAATAAACCTAAAATTTTGCCAAGATTTGATTTTGCTAAAACAGTAGATGAAAAATATCCTACATATGTAGTAATGCCAACTATTATCTCATCTATTGAAAAATTAGATGCAATGATAAATAAAATGGAAGTTACATATCTTGCAAACAGGTCGGAAAATATGTATTACATGTTACTTGGCGATTGTATGTCAAGTGATAAAGAGGTAATAGATATAGATGAAAAGATAGTAAAATATGCTAAGGACAAATTAAAAGAACTAAATGATAAATATCCATCAGAGCATGTATTGTTTAACTTTATGTATAGAAAACGTGTATATTCTAAAGGTGAAGGTTGCTATATGGGTTGGGAGAGAAAAAGAGGTGGCCTTTCTCAATTTAATAAATTAGTTTTACATAAATTATCTGACGAAGATATAAATAAAATATGCTATTTAACATATAACGATATTGTAAGAGCTAGATATGCAATAACAGTAGATGAAGATACAATGCTTTCATTAAACACTGCCAAAGATTTAGCTTCAATTATATCACATCCACTAAATAAACCAATTCTTGCAAAAGATGGAAAAACAGTTGTGGACGGATATGGCCTTATTCAACCATCAGTAGGGCTTGATATAGAATCAGCAAATAAAAGTATATTCTCTAAAATATTTGGTGGTTTCGGTGGCCTTGACATTTATACTAATGCTGTAGCTGACGTATATCAAGATTATTACGAAGAAGCAATATTTTGCGGTAAGGGAATATATGATATAGAATTATTTGAAAAACTACTTGCAAATGAAGTACCAGAAAATTTAGTATTAAGTCATGATTTGCTAGAAGGGTCATTTTTAAAAGCTGGTCTTGCAAGTGATATTGAACTTCAAGATGGTTTTCCAAATAACTACATTTCATATATGAAGAGAAACCATAGATGGTATAGAGGGGATATGCAGATTATTCGTTGGTTCTTTAGCCCAAATTCTAAAGTATCTATACTTTCTAAATGGAAAATATTTGATAATATAAGAAGACCTCTACTTTCAGTAGCGGCTGTAATAGCAATATTACTTTCAGCACTTGTTTCACCTCATGTATTTATAGAAACTACGCTTGTAACTTTCTTAATTGTGAATTTTGGAACTCTTTTGGGAATGTTAAATAGGCTCCTATTTGGTAAAGTAAAACATAGTAAAGACCTACAATATATACCAATAATACACGGATTTGCTGCAGACCTTCTTACTATGTGTTTTGAATTTTTAACATTACCATATAAAGCTTGGACTTGTATTAGTGCATTTTCACTTTCAATTTATAGGATGGTTATATCTCATAAGAAGTTATTACAATGGACTACTGGAGAAATGCTTGATAAAACAGCTAAAAACACTCTATCATATTATTATTTAAACATGCTTCCTAACGTTATATTTAGCATTTTAGTATTAATTGCACCATATACAGCTTTACATACACATTTAATACAAAAGGTGTTTATTTACAAGTTTGATATGAAACTTGCAATAGCATTATCTTTCTTTTTAGCACCACTTCTTGCATATTTACTTGGAAAAGATCATTTACTTGGTAGAAATAAAAAGTTAGATAAAGAAGCAAATGATGAAGTGTTAGAAATAGCTAAAAGAACATGGACTTTCTTTGATAGTATGATGACACCTGTAAATAATTTTCTACCTACAGATAATTACCAAGAAAACAGAAGAATTAAAATAGCAAATAGAACCTCTTCAACTAATATAGGTATGGGAATTCTTGCAATAATTAACGCTTATGATATGAATTTTATATCAAAGGAAGAAACAATAGATAAGTTAAATAACGTATATTGCACATTAGAAAAGCTTGAAAAATGGAATGGACATTTGTATAACTGGTATAATATAAAAACATTAGAGCCATTGAGACCAAGATTTGTATCTACAGTAGATAGTGGTAATTTCATTGCTTGCCTATATGTAGTTAAACAATTCTTGATAGAACTTAAAGATAAAAACAACTTTTCAAAAGACACTATTAAAGATTATACCGAAGAGTATAAAAATGACAGTGAATATAGTAAAAAAATAGAGTATATATACAATCTAAATGAAGAGATTATAGAAAATACTGATTTTAAGGAATTATATAATGGAGAACGTAATTTATTCTACATAGGATATGCTCAGGAAAGCGGAGAACTTGTTAATAGTTATTATGACATGCTTATGTCAGAAAATAGAACTACAAGCCTTATTGCTATTGCAAGACGTCAAGTAACATCTAAACATTGGTTCGCATTAGCACGTAACTTAGTAGATGTAGATGGATATAAAGGACTTACATCTTGGGCTGGTACATCTTTTGAATACTTTATGCCGTACATATTTAATAAATCATATGAACATACATTAATAGATCAATCACTTTTCTTTAATGAATATAGTCAAATTAAATATGCAAAAGAAAATAAAGTACCTTGTGGAATATCAGAATCTGCATTTGCAGTTAAAGATAATGATTTAAATTATCAGTATCAAGAATTTGGTATACCATGGCTTGGGCTTAAAAGAGGACTTAATGACTATTTAGTTATTTCACCTTACGCCTCTTTATTAATGATAGAATTTGATCCACAAAATGTGCACAAAAATATAAAAAGATTAAAGAAAATAGGTGCATATTCTACATTTGGCTTTTATGAAGCTATAGATTATACTAAAGAACATATAGGTCAAAATGAAAAGTACGAGATAGTAAAAACATATATGGCACACCATCAAGGTATGATACTGGCGTCAATTAATAATTATATAAATAATGGAATAATCAAGAAGAGATTTTCACTTAACCCTGATATAAAGGCTTGTGATATTTTACTTAAAGAAAGAGAGAGAATTAAAGCCAAAACTAAAAAATCTACTGAAGATAGAGATAATACATTCACACAAAAAAATGTTGAAAGATATACTTCATTTGTATTATCTAAATCTGAAGATAGGAAACTCCCACAAACAATTGATGACAAAAAACAAATTGCATTGCTTAAAGGAGTAAATTTATCAGTAGTATTATCATCAGCTGGCAATATGTTTATTCGTTATAAAGATAAGATAGTAAATAGGCAAAGATATTCTTCTCCAGATGAATGTGGAAACTATGTTTATTTAACAGATAAGGTAACTGGTAAAACTATATCAGTAACTGATGGAATGCTTAAGAATGATACATTAGAAGAAATAAATAAAACAATTTGGAATGCTTCTTTAGATAAAGTAGAATGCTATATTGAAGGAAAAGAATTAGAAACAACAACTACTATTTGCTTATCACCTGAATATAACATGGAGATAAAAAAAGTAAGTATATACAATAATACTAATATAAAAAGAGAGATAATAATAACTACTATGCTTGAGCCTGCTATGACAGATTATATGACTAATGTAGTTCATCCTTCATTTAATAATCTTCAAATAGAAACAGCTTATGATGAAGACTTAGACTGTTTAATTGCAAGTAAAAGGAAGAAAAATGAAAATGATGAAGATATGTTTGTATTTACAAAATTAATAGGAATAGATTTAGAAAAAGAAGTAGAAACTGAAAAACAAAAGCTAATAAATGATAAAGGAAGTGCGTATAATGAAAGTGTTTCTAGGTATCCTTTATGGCCTATACTTTCATATAGGGCAAGAATAATTCTTGATCCATACGAAAGGCAAGATTTCTATTATTTATTAGGAGTAGCTGATAGCAAATACAAAGTATCAAATGCCATTGTTAATATGGACAACAGAACATTAATAGAACAATTTAGACTTTCAGGTGAACTTAATGCTGTTACTTCTAGATATCTAAAACTAGAGCCTACAAAAGCAGAAATATATAATAGCATAATATATGAAGTATTATTTAATAAATCTAAAGTGGATGAAGAAAAATTCTGGAATTTAAATATAAACCAATCAATGTTATGGAAATACTCAATTTCTGGAGATTTACCAATACTTACTGTATATGTAGATAAAATAGAGGATGCCGGAATAATAAACGAGATAATAAAATTCATGGATTATACAAAAAATAGAAAAATAGATCTAGATATTATTGTTATAATAAATGAAAAGGAAGAAACAGATGGACATTTATATAGATATATTAAGTCTAGAATAGATAGAGCAGTATATATGGAATATACAAAAGGTAATATATATATATTAAATGTAAGGTATTTAAGTGAAGATGAAGTAAAACTTCTAACTTTCCTTTCAAAGAAATACATAACCAATATAGATGACTTCTTAACTGTATCTGAAATGAAGAAAAATGGTAAGACTATAATTGATGAAAAAGAAATAATAGAAAAGGAGGAGGAAAAATTAAATGGAAAGCAAAATATATAATGAAAATGAGTATATAGCTTTTAATTCATACGGTGGCTTTAATGCTACTAAAGATGAATATCATATATTAAACACCAAGACTCCTCTTCCTTGGTGTAATGTAATGGCAAATGAAAAGTTTGGAACTATCATTTCAAGTTATGGCACTGTATATACGTATTTTAAAAATAGTAGAGAATTCAAAATAACAGAGTGGTGTAATGATTGGGTATCATTTGTACCTGGTGAAGAATTCGAAGGTATCTTTAAAGAGGATTATAACTTAATATATGGATTTGGATATTCTACTGTATTAGAAGAAAAAGACAATATAAAAAAGAAAATGGATATATTTATTCCAAATGATAAAAATGTAAAGGTACAGTATATAACACTTGAAAATCTAGATGATAAAGTAGAGAGAAAAGTAAATATAAAATACAGAATTAAACCAGTACTTGGAGTTGCAAATGATACTACAGAAAACTATATTTTATCAAGAGTAAATGAAGGAGTTTTAGAGTTTAAAAACCCATATAGTATGGAATTTTCTAATTGTACTTCATATATAAAAGTAGTAAAAGAAAGTAATGATGTAAATTACGAATATAATAAAGATGAATATTCAGTTTCAGTAGAGGCTACATTAAAACCTAAAGAGAGTTTGAGCTTTGCTATACTTTTAGGTGCATATGAAGACCCTTGTGAAATTAAATATGCTTTAGATAATCTACGAGGTAAAGAAGATATAGAAAATGAACTTGCTAAAACAAAAGCTTTTTGGAGAAAACATGTTGTAAGAGAGTTTAATACTAAAAATGAGTATTTAGATATAATGGCAAATGGATGGTTACTATATCAAACAATAGTGTGTAGACTTTTTGCAAGGTCAGGCTTTTACCAATCTGGCGGAGCAATAGGATTTAGAGATCAACTTCAAGATGTTATGGCTTTAATTTCTACTTGGCCTGAAAAAACCAGATCTCAGATAATACTTCATTCATCAAAACAATTTGAAAAAGGGGATGTGCTCCATTGGTGGCACGAGCATAATAACGCAGGAATAAGAACATATTTTAGTGATGATTATTTGTGGCTTCCATATGTTTTAGAAGAATACGTTACTAAAACTAAGGATTATTCAATACTAGATCTAAAAACAAAGTATTTAGAAGATAAACCTATGGGAAGTAAGCACGAACTTTATGATGTATTTAACAATATTGATAAAGAGGATACTGTATATGAACATGCTAAGAAAGCAATAATGTATTCTTTATCAAGGATAAATGAACAAAATGGACTTTTAGATATAGGAGATGGAGATTGGAATGATGGCTTTAGTAATATACGAGGCCAATCAGTATGGCTTACATTTTTTATGATGAACTTGCTAGAAAGATTTAAATTAGTTGCAAAGATAAAAAAAGATGATGAAATGATTAAAACTGCAGATAGACATATTCATCTATTTAAGCATAGTATTATATCCTATACATGGGATACAGACCATTTTGTAAGGGCATTTTTTGAAAATGGGGAAGTGCTAGGTGCAAACTCAAATAAAGAATGTAAAATTGATCTTATATCACAAGCTTGGGCAGTAATTGCAATGAAAGATTATCCAGATGTTCAAGATGAGTTAAAAATGGCTTTAGCATCTACTGAAAAATATTTAGTAGATAAAGAACATATGTTAGTTAGACTACTTTATCCGGCATTTGATAAACCTAAAAATAACCCTGGATATATAAAAGCATATGTTCCTGGAACAAGAGAAAATGGGGGACAATATACACATGCTGCAACATGGCTTGCAAAAGCATATTTCGAGTTTAAAGAAAAAGATAAGGCAATAGAAATACTTAACATGATAGATCCTATTTCTCATTCCGACACTCAAGAAAAAGCAGATATATACCAAGTTGAACCTTATGTTATAGCAGCAGATATATATTCTAATCCTGAGCATCAAGGTAGAGGAGGTTGGACTTGGTATACAGGTTCTGCAGCTTGGATGTATAAAGTAATTGAAGATTATTTAGGAAAAAATTAAAAAAAGAAAGAAAAATATTACATATAAATTATATATAAAAAGTAACCAGATTACAACTTTGTAGTCTGGTTATTATACATTAACTTATTTTTTTAACTTGTAGATAAAGTCAATTATTATTCTTTCCGAAGAAACATCTTGGTAAGAAGCTAATAACTTTTTTAAATTGTCTATTCTTTCTGATGTGTTTAGCTTTTTTGGAACACTTAGGTAATGGTTATTATTAATATCCTGTTCGTTCATTATTTTAGTATTCCTGGATATAAAGATGTTATATATATTTCTCCAAGATGGTGTAGTGAAAGTAATCATGTAATTATACATTTTGAATAGTTATGTAAAACAATCTTAATACATTTTAAATATATTGACTTAATATAGAAAAAGATGGTATAATACAAACTAAATATATATACATTGAAAGGAGGATAAAGTATGAATAGAAAAATAATAATAGGTGGAGCGTGGCCGTATGCAAATAATTCACTTCATTTGGGACATTTAGCTGCCCTAATTTCAGGAGATGTGCTTGCAAGATATCATAGATTAATAGGAGACCAGGTTATATATGTATCTGGTACTGATTGTCATGGCTCGCCAATTACTGAAAGAGCAAAAAAAGAAAATACAACCCCTAAAGAAATAGCAGAAAGATATCATAAAGAATTTGTGAAAGTATTTGAGAAAATGAATTTTTCTTATGACCTATATACAAAAACTGAAGATGAGTATCACAAAGAAAAAGTCCAAGAACTATTTAAAAGAATATATGATAACGGATATATTTTTTCAAAAATAGATGAAGATAATTTTTGTGAAAAATGCAATAAATTTGTGGCTGATAGAGAACTAATTTTAAGTTGTCCGGCTTGTGGGAATGAAACTAAAGGCGATCAATGTGATTGTGGTTACATTCCAACTAAAGAAGATTTAAAAAAAGCAATTTGTAGAGAATGCTTAAATGTTACAACAACTAGAAAAAATAATAATTTATATTTAGACTTACCTAAACTACAGTGTTATATACAAGATTATTTAGATAAAAATTCAAGTAAATGGAGAAAGAATTCTCAAAATGAATCTAATAAATATATGAAGGAAGGATTAAAAGAAAGAGCAGTTACCAGAAACTTAGATTGGGGAATCGATATACCTATTAAAGGTTTTGAGGATAAAAAAATGTATGTATGGATTGATGCTGTACTGGGGTATTTGACAGCCACAATGAAGTATTGTGAAAAAAAACACTTAGATTTTAAACAGTGGTGGGAAGAAGGAAAAAATAACAAAATATATATGGTACATGGAAAAGATAATATAGTTTTCCATACATTAATATTACCAGGCCTTCTTATAGGTTTAAATGAAAATATACATCTCCCAGATGTTATGGTATCTACAGAATATCTAAATTTCAATGATCAAAAATTTTCTAAAAGTAAAGGTATAGGTTTAACAATTTTAGAAGCAATAGATAAGTATGATACAGAAACTTTAAGATTTCATTTAATAAAAAATGGCCCAGAGAATAAGGATGCTAACTTTACTGAAGAAGAATATATCTTAACACATAATGAAATAACTAATAAACTAGGAAATTTTGTTAATAGGACTTTGAAATATAAAGGGTTAAATAAAATACCTATAGGAATTATGGATAAAAAAGTAGAGGAATATATAGAAGCAAAATATGATGAGATTGCAAATTATATTGAAAACATCGAATTTAGAAAGGCAAGTTTAAGCATAATAGAACTTTTGGACTTTGCTAATAAATATTATGATGAACAAAAGCCATGGATAAAATACAAGGAAAATATACAAGATTTTAATAATACCATTTACACATGTTCTGTAATAATATCAAATATTTCAAATTTAATTTTGCCATTTATGCCTAAAACTGCTGAAAAAATAAAAGAATATTTAAATATCAAAGAAAACTCATGGAGATATATAGAAGGAGTAGAAAGTGTAGAACTTTCCAATATAACTCCATTGTTTGAAAGAAAGTAGAGGTTCACATTTTAGTTGAACCTTTTTTCTCGTTTTTTGCCTAAATTTTGGTAATTTGGTTGAATTTTTTTAAAGTTATGGTATAATATAATAGTTAGTTAAACATATATTTAAATATATAATGGAGGAATCAAAATGAATGTAAAAATTGAAAAACAAGAAAAATCAAAAGTAGTATTAGAATTTACTATGCCAAAAGATGATTTTAATAAAGCTTTAGATAAAGCTTTTGCAAAAAACGCTAAACATTTTAAAGTACCTGGCTTTAGAAATGGCAAAGTACCAAGAAATGTTGTAGAAAAAGTATATGGTGAAGGAGTTCTTTATGAATCAGTTATTGAAGATACTGTAGATGAAGAATACAGAAAAGCTTTAGAAGAAAATAAATTAGAACCTGTATCAAGACCTGAAATGGATGTAAAACAAATTGGTAAAGATAAAGATTTTATATATACAGTTAGCTTTTACGTAAAACCTGAAGCTAAAGTTTCTAAATACAAAGGACTTGAAATAGAAAAAGTTGATGTTAAGGTTTCTAAAGAAGATGTAGAAGCTGAACTTGAAAGTGTTAGAAACAAAAATGCTGAAATTAAAAGTGTTGAGGACAGAAAATTACAACAAAATGATATTTCAACAATAGATTTTGAAGGTTTTGTTGATGGAGTAGCTTTTGAAGGTGGAAAAGGAGAAAACTTTGAACTTACTATTGGAAGTGGCCAATTTATTCCTGGTTTTGAAGACCAACTTGTAGGAATGGAAATTGGTGAAGAAAGAGAAATTAAAGTAACTTTCCCAAAAGAATATCATGCTGAAAATTTAGCTGGCAAAGATTCAACATTTAAAGTAAAACTTATCAGTATAAAAGAAAAAATATTACCAGAACTTGATGATGAGTTTGCAAAAGATGTTTCTGAATTTGAAACTTTAGAAGAATATAAAAAAGATTTAAAAGCTAAAGTAAAAGAAAGAAAAGAAAATCAAGCAAAAGCTGAAAGAGAATCAAAAGCTATTGAAAAATTAGTAGAAAATGTAGAAGTAGAAATTCCTGAAGCTATGATAGAGCATGAAATAGAACATATGATAGAAAGCTTTGCTCAAAACTTATCATACCAAGGAATGAGTATGGAACAATATCTTGAATATACTAATACAAAAATGGATGATTTTAAAGAGTCATTAAAACCAAATGCAATAAAGGATATTAAATTACGTCTTGCTTTAGAGTTTATAAATAAAGCTGAAAACGTTGTTGTTGAAGATAAAGAAATCGATGAAAAAATTGAAGAATTATCTAAACAATATGGTTCTACAGATTCTGATTCATTAAAGAAAAACGAAAGTGTTAGAAATTACATGAGAGAAAAACTAATTCAAGATAAAACAATGGCACTTGTTGTTGATAGCGTAATTGAAAAATAGAAAATTATAACATAAAAGGAGGTTATTGTAATATGTTAAGTAACAGTTTAGTACCTATGGTAATTGAACAAACTAGTAAAGGTGAAAGGTCTTATGATATTTATTCAAGACTTTTAAAAGAAAGAATTATATTTTTATCTGATGAAGTAAATGATGTAACGGCATCACTTGTTGTAGCTCAACTTCTATTTCTAGATGCTGAAGATCCAGGAAAAGATATATATTTGTATATCAATAGCCCAGGCGGTTCAGTAACAGCTGGAATGGGAATATTTGATACAATGCAATATATCAAATCTGATGTATCAACAATCTGTGTTGGTATGGCAGCTAGTATGGGTGCATTTTTACTTGCAGCCGGTGCAAAAGGAAAGAGATTTGCGCTTCCAAACTCTACAATTATGATACATCAACCATTAGGTGGAATGCAAGGTCAAGCAAGTGATATGAAAATACATGCAGACTTTATCTTAAAAACAAAAGATACTTTAAATAGAATCTTAAGTGAAAGAACTGGTCAAAGTTTAGAACAAATTGAAAAAGATACAGATAGAGATAACTTTTTATCAGCTGAAGATGCTAAAAATTATGGCTTAATAGATGGTATAATGTCAAGTATATCTGATATTAATAAGGAGAAATAGTTTATGGCAAGAAAAGGAAATGGTAAAGATGGAAATGATTCAATGATAGACCTTCCAGAAGATTCAATTTTCTGTTCATTTTGTGGTAGACTTAGACCTGAAGTTCATAAGCTTATTGAAGGCCCAGACGGTATAATGATTTGTGATGAATGCGTCGAAGTATGTCATAAGATTATGCATGATGAAGATATAGAAAGCGTAAAAGATAATAGAGCCTCTTCAAAGGAGCTTAAAGAATCTGATAAGTTGCCTTCTCCAGAAAAAATTAAGGACGTTTTAGATCAATATGTAATAGGACAGGAAGAGGCTAAGAAAGTTTTATCGGTGTCAGTATATAACCATTACAAACGAATTAGAAATATGGATAAATTAGATGACGTTGAAATTCAAAAGAGTAATATATTACTTTTAGGGCCTACTGGTTGCGGAAAAACTTTGCTTGCTCAAACTTTAGCTAAAACTTTACATGTACCTTTTGCAATAGCTGATGCTACTACATTAACTGAAGCTGGATATGTTGGAGAAGATGTAGAAAATATACTTTTAAGACTTATTCAAGCTGCTGATTTTGACGTACAAAAAGCAGAAAAAGGAATTATATATATAGATGAATTAGATAAAATATCAAGAAAGTCTGAAAACCCTTCTATTACTAGAGATGTAAGTGGAGAAGGAGTTCAACAAGCACTACTAAAAATAATAGAAGGCACTGTGGCTAATGTACCCCCTCAAGGTGGTAGAAAACATCCACAACAAGAATTCATAAAAATAGATACAACTAACATTTTATTTATATGTGGTGGTGCATTTGATGGACTTGAAAAAATTATTCAATCAAGAATGCAAACAAAGACAATGGGATTTGGTGCTAAAGTTGAAGAAAAGAAAGATATAGATATTGGAAAAATATTTTCAGAAGTTCAACCTCATGACATAGTTAAATATGGGCTTATACCTGAGCTTGTAGGAAGACTTCCAATAATAACAAGTTTAAACAACCTAACAAAAGAAGCTTTAATAGATATATTATCTAAACCTAAAAACGCTCTTTTAAAACAATACAAAAAACTATTTAAAATGGATAATGTAGAACTCGAAATAAAGAAAGATGCTTTAGAAGAAATTGTTAATATGGCACTTGAAAGAAAAACAGGTGCAAGAGGTTTAAGAGCTATAATGGAAAAGGTTATGATGAATGCTATGTATGAAGTACCATCAAACAAAAATATAACAAAATGTATTATTACAAAGGATGTTGTTTTAGGTAAAGGAAAGCCTAAATATGAACTAAAAAAATAATTTGTAATATATGAAATATATAATAAGAAGAGGTAGTGTATTATAAAATACATATACCTCTTCTTTTATATTAAGCGAAATCTTTAAAGAATCGACTCTTTAAATAAAAATGGAGCTTACGAAGTTCATTTTTATATATTTGTTAAACAAATAGCAATAATTATATAGAAGACTAAAAACTAATGTGGTATAATATATTTATGGTGAGAAAATGAATAAGCTATATTATAATTTTAAAGAAAATTTAACTGGGATATATGAAGAAAAGAAGTCAAAATTTTATTCATATGTATTTAATGCAAATAATGAAGAAGAATGTTTATCACATATATTAAATATAAAAGAAAAAAATAAGGATGCAAGACATGTTGTATATATATATTCTATATTAAAAAACGGTAAAAAAATTATTAGATTTTCTGATGATGGTGAACCACAAGGAACGGGTACGAGAGCTATTTATGATGCTCTAGAAAAAGAGAATATAACTAATATATGTATAGTTATAGTAAGATATTTTGGAGGAATATTACTTGGTGCAGGTCCATTATCGCGTGCTTACTTTAAAGCATATAAAAATGCAATTGAGGGAGTTAAAAAAGATATAATATATAATTATATAGAAAAGTCTTATATTCTTACTTACTCAGATTATGAAAAACTAAAGGCTGATTTAAAAAACTATATAGAAAAAGATAAAATAAAAATTGTAAAGGTTAACTATAACGATAATATAGAAGTAGTAGTGAATATAAGAGAAGATGTTAATGAAGAAATAGAAAATTTAATAAAAAAATATATTTAAAAAGGGGTAGAGTATTTATGAAAATAGGTGTGATATCTGATATACATAGTAACATATTGGCTTTAGAAGCTGTATTTAATAAGTTTGAAGAGAAAAATATTAATAATATAATTTGCTTAGGAGATATTATTGGAATTGGGCCATATCCAGAAAAATGTATTGATTTACTTATGAAAAATAAAGAAAAAATAATTGGAATTGTAAAAGGAAATCACGAAAATTATTTAATAAAAGGTTTGCCAAAAACAAATCATAATATAGAAAATGGGACTAAACTTTCTGATGAAGAAAAAAGTACCCATGTATGGAATCATTCAAGATTAAATACAGTACAAATTGAATTTATAAAAGAATTAAAATCAAAAGATATTATTAATATTAACAATAAAAATATACTTATTTGCCATTATCCTCTTCTAGAAAATGGTAAGTTTAAGAAATTTTATAAAAATATGAACGAACAAAGAACTAATGAATTATTTAATAATCAAAACATAGATATATTTTTATTTGGACACACACATAAAGAATATTATTTTAAAAATGATGAAAAGACTGTTATAAATCCTGGTTCTTTAGGATGTCCTAAAAATACTAATGCAGCGTTAGCAGGTATTTTAGACATATCAAATAATGATGTAATTTATGAAGAATTAAGGGTAATATATAATATTGATGAGGCTGTAGAAAGCATAAAGAAGTTAAATTATCCATTAAGTAGATTTATGATTAAAACTTTTTATAGATAACAAAAAGAACGTTTTTTCATTTTTTTATCAAAAACTATTGACAGAACAATTGTTTTTATATATAATATAGATATAAAGAACAAAAGTTCTAGAGGTGATAGTTATGAAAAATGGTAGATTAAGAGAAAGATTTAAAATTATTTTATTTATTTTTATATGTTTAGTATGTTTTGGAATATTTACAAATTTCGGTATAGGAAAAAAATATACATCTACATATGAGTTTAAAGTACAATCAAGTGATACTATATGGAATATTGCAAGTAATATTTGCGAAAAAGATAAAAATCTTAATGTACAAAATGTTGTTATAGAGATAAAAAATTTAAATAACTTAAACACAAGTGATATATATGTTGGACAAACTTTAGAGCTGCCTATTTATTAAGAGTAGATTAGTGTAATTATGAATTACATAACATTAACATAAATATTGACTTTAATTAATAAAGTGTGCTATAATTAGACATATAAATATACGTTAATCTAATTTATAATTAAGGAGGATGATATTATGTGGATTAAGCCTAATAGTCAAGTTTTGTATGTACGGAACTCTACAAAAGAAATGGAAAAAGTTAAAAAGTTTATTCCGGGATTTAACTTTAGGATAAGCAAAGAAAAAGAAACAGAAATGGATTTTGAACAATTATACAGAAATGATGTATTCACATCTAAAAAAGATTTAAAAATATTGTATAATTACAAAAAAATTGATGTAGTAATTTTTACTGGATATGCAGGTTGTGGTCATTATGCCCCTGCTAGAGCTTTAGCTTTGGAATATGCACAAAAAGGAAAAAATGTCGTATTAATAGATCCTTTATTTATATATTCCGAATTTTTGGCCATTCTTAATTGCTGGAGTTGGAAAATGGTATCTAGACACTTCAACTTATTATGGCTGTGTATTAGAAAAATATTTTCTACAACTTCTGGTAGTGACTTTTTATTGAACTTCGCTAAAAAAATACAATCTAAAGAAATATACAATATAATACAATCAAGGCATGTAGATATTATACTTTCAACATATGCCTACAGTAACTCTGTACTTTCAACCTATACTAAGTATGTTAAGTTTACTGGAATTGTTGTACCTGATTTATCTCCAATAGGTTTTCTAAGTGAAGTGTATCATAATACTAAAGATATTCATTTCTTTTTAAGCGATTATAATATGTATGAGATTGCTAAAAAAAGTTATCCTTATGTTTGTGAAAATGCAGGAGTTCATATTATGGAAAACACACCTAATTGCTTTACAAACATGTTAAAAAAATCATCAAAAGGAAATATTTTATTATTTAGTCCTGGCAGTGGTTTAGGAATAGGCAAAGGTTTTAACGCTATTAAAACTATTTTAGATAATTGGAATGGAATTATAATATTACTTTGCGGTAATAATAAAAAATGGCTAAAAAAAGCAAAAAAGTATGCAAAAAAATATCCTAACCTCATACCTTTCGGATATATAGATTATGATATTTTAAAAAATTTTTATGAGATGTCAGACGTTATTGTTGGAAAATCTGGAGGAAGTACAGTAGTAGAATTAGCCTCTATGAAAGGATGTAAAATAATATATTCTCCTATACTAGGTCAAGAAACAGAAAATGCTCTTAAATATTCAAAGTTGGGCTGTATAACATATGCCAGAAATAAAGAAGAATTAGTTCGTTTTTTGAAGGAAAGACCGGTTACCAAGAGTATATATGAACTTGAAGAAAGTGAGGTATCGATAAACTCAGCTAAATATGTTGTAGATGAAACCTTAAAAAATATTTAAAATTTAAAGAAAACAAAGATTAAGATGGAAAGTATAAGACTTCCATTTTAATCTTTGTTATATATTATTTAAAGGGTTGTTATCAATAGCATTTTTAACTTCTTCACTATCTACGTGAGTATATATTTGAGTAGTAGCAATAGTCTCATGTCCTAAAACTTGTTGGAGTGCACGTATATCAACATGACCATATTTATGCATAAGTGTTGCAGCAGTATGTCTTAATTTATGAGGAGAGTATTTTCTAGTATCAAGGCCAGCTAATGCAATATATTTTTTTACAATTAATTCTACCATTCTTTGGGATATTCTAGTTCCTCTTTCTGATACAAATAAAGCATCTTTATCTATTATAGAGTTATTTTTTCTTTCTTTGAGATAACCATCAATAGCAGAAAGACAAGCTTTATTTAAATGTACTACACGCTCTTTATTTCCTTTACCAATAATTGTTAGTTTATCGTCCTTTATATCTTTAAAATTTATATTAACAAGCTCTGATAAACGTAAACCGCAATTTAAAAATAAAGTTAAAATGCAAAAATCACGTCTTCCGAATTTTTGTTCGTTAAATTTTACTGAAGATAGGAGAGAGGTAGCTTCTTCTAAATTTAAATATTTTGGTAATCTTTTTTCTAATTTAGGTGTTTCTAATCCAACAACTGGATTTATATCTAATAATTTTCTATTATTTGCAAGATAATTATAAAAAGATTTAATTGAAGCAACTTTACGAGCTCTAGAAGTTGATTTTAATTCTTTATGAGTTCTTAATTTGTAATCATCATTTAAAAATTTTAAATAACTATAGAAATCTTGAGTTTCTATAGACTTAAAAAAATCTAAATCTAAATCAGTTATATTAATTTCTTCAATCTTATTTAAATTAATGGATTGTTTATAGCATTTCAAATATTTAAATACGTGTCTTAAGTCATAATGGTATTCTTTTACGGTATTTATTGACCTGTTACGCATAACTTCCATATATTCCAAAAATTCACTTACTAATTTTGGTACATCTGTATATTTCATATATCCTCCTAAAAAACGAGGCCCTAGGATCGATTTTAAGGCATTTTTATTTATTTGCCTTTATAGTTTTACCCCTAAAAAAAGAGAAGTAATAGCTTAAAATAAAAAATATGTATATAAGTTAAAATATATTTGATAAATATAAGTAAAAAGGTAAATAGTAAAATAAATAAATTAAAAATAAAGTCTTAAAATCAAAAATAAGCCACTTTTATATAATCATCACTAAAATAATACCATAAATAAGAAAAAACATCAATACTTGTCACCTTTATTTCACAAAAATTCTATTTTGCGAAATAATATAAAAAACAAAATATAGCTCTCCACATTATTTATGAAGTGCCTCCCTTCTTCTCTTATCTATTTTTATTATAAACATATTATAATTGTTATTTATAAAATCTATAAAAATTTAAAATATGTTTTTTAAACGTTGATCTAAGATAAACTACTTCAGACTTTATATTGTTATTATAAATTTTATTTTTTAATTTAATTTCATTTTTTATTCTTTTAATTCTTGATTTATCTTTTAAATAATTAAAAGTTCCATCTCCAGCTCTTAAATAATCATGATGCCCTATAAAAAAGTCATAATCATTATAGTTATAGAATTTTTGATTAGCCTTATATCCTATTAATCTTTGCATAAGGGTTAAATCATTTATGTATGTATTGTAATTTTCTTTTTTGAAATATTTATTATATAATTCTGCTCTGCCGATATTTAGAATATCCTTTGTAAGACATATACAGTTTAGTAAATAAATTATATCGTGCTCATAAAAAGAAAATGTGATTTTTTTCATAAAATGCCCCTTTATTAAAGATTATGTTAACATTATAACATAATCTTACGTATTATGTCAAGCAAAAAACATAATAAATTGTTTAAATAGTAATAAATTTGTCACAATATTGTTATTCTACTGTAACCCAAAATACGACATTTAATGTTATAATATTTATATATATTTGTATATTTTGTTTATTATTATTTTAGCATAACATATATTTTTACGTTATAAATAGTTGCTACGTTCTTTACTATTGACAACTTCAAAATATATATTTAGATGTTCTTACAACAAACAAAAAAATAAAATATACAAATGGTTGTGATGGAGATATACTAAATGAAAGGAGTTAATATGATTGTAGTAAGGATTATGCTTTTAATATTCTTTTCTTTAAGTAGTATTTTATCAGCATATTGGAAATTATATTTTTTTACTATTGTAGGAATTTTTGGAATAATATGTACAATTATATGGATATTAATGCGTGATTATGGTATTGATATTGATGGAATGATAGAAAATAGAAGAAGAGAAAATATTAAAAAAGCAGAAGAAATAATGAAAAATAAGAAAGAAAGTATTGATAAAGAATATATACAACATACTGAAAAACCTAAACTTGAAGAAATACCACAATATAAAAAAGAAGAAAAGTTTGAAGGAATAGTTATAGACAAACAAAAACTTATTATATATTTATTAATTATAATAATTATTATGTTAGCAATCCCATTATATAAAGATTATAAAGAAGAACAAACAAAAAATAAGTATATAAATGAAGCTATTGATGGTTTAAATAAAATGTTTAAAGGAAACTAAAAATATTTAGTTTCCTCTTCTCTTCTTTTATTATTAATTTAATAATATAGAATTTATAAAATATAAACAAAAAGATGCCTCTACATTTCTATAGAGGCGATCATAAGAGGTTGATATATGAAAACTAAGGTTTTTCCCTAGCTCGGCATGCTTTGTTATTCAGCCCAAATTCCAACACATTGTTGCTTTGCAAAAGTTTGAGATTGTTTTAAGTCTGTATTCAAACTTTTATTTTTAGGCTCTTCTTGAAAAGTAGCATATCCTTCTTCTAATATTTTGCCATTATATAATTCATTATTAATATATATATATGCAAAAATTTGTGAATTATCTACTTTTACATTATCAAATGCAAGTTTTATGTTTTTATCTTTTAAATCTTCTTGCATTTTTGTGATTATTTCAGGAATTGTATTATTAAAGTTAATACCTATTAAAGTAACATCAAATTTTTTATTTGTATTTGGTATTACAACACGTACTTTTTTATTATCAAGTACATTTTCAACTTTCAATTCATTTGTTTTCTCAAGTGATTTAAGATTAGAATATTCTTCTGGAAGAGTAGTTAATATTTCTTCTTTAATTTCTTGCTCTTGTTTTTGTTCCTGAACAGCTTCATCTTTTTTTTCTTCTTGTTTTTCAGTTTCAGCTTGATTTTCATCTAACTTTTCTTCATTTTCTAATTTATCACTTGCAACAATTACTTCTGGGTTAGGTGTTTTAGTACCACTATTCGATACATATATATATATGCCACTACCAATTAAGACTACTGCAATTACTAAAATTAAAACTGCTGGTCCATATTGTTTGATATAAAATGTTGATTTATTATCATAGTACATATATAACACCTCCCTCTTAAAATAATCACTTACATAAATTATTATAGCATGGTTTTTATGTAAAGTCAACCTTTTTTAATAAAAAATTACATTTTTGTTACAATTTTATGTTCTTGATAATTATATATCAGCATTATGCCATACATTTTGTACGTCATCATTATCTTCTAACTTATCTAAGAAGTTCTGAAATTTAACTTCTTCATCTTCACTAAGTTCTTTTTTCATATTTGCAATTTGCCTTATATCAGCTTCAACTGGTTGCAAATTAATACTCTCAATATATTCCCTAAGTTTTGAAAAGTTTTCTGGTGCACAAGTAATTTCTATATATCCTTCTTCTGAAACAAAATCTTCTGCTCCATTATCAAGAACATTAAGCATTAATTCGTCTTCGTCTATATCTCCAGTTTGTTCAATCAATATATATCCTTTTTTATCAAACATATATCCAACGCTACCAGTTTGACCTAGAGATCCACCAGATTTAGAAAATATACTTCTTATATCTGCTGCAGCTCTATTTTTGTTATCTGTCATTACTTCAACAATAATTGCTGTTTGACAAGGACCAAATCCTTCATAAACAATTTCTTCATAGTTTGCTGAATTTGAATCACCAATTGCTTTTTGTATACATCTATTTATATTGTCGTTAGGCATATTATTTGCCTTTGCTTTTGCTATAACGTCTTTTAATTTGGAATTAACATTGGGGTCACCACTTCCACCCATTTTTACTGCTACTGTTAATTCTTTACCAATTTTTGAAAAAATGTTGGCTTTTTTTGAATCTGTAGCCTCTTTTTTTCTTCTTATATTTGCCCATTTGCTATGTCCTGACATAATATATTCCTCCTTTAAACTCAATTTACTATATAATTTTAACATATTTTATGTGATTTGTGTAGTCTTTTTATTTAAATTTATAGATATTTATTGACTTTTTAATAAGACGTATGTATAATTTGTATTAGTTAAAATATATTTTATCTTTAATTAACTAATTTAAGGAGGTTTATATATGAATATTTATGAACAAAACGTTATTTGTAGTGGATGTCCAAAGCAAAAAATTAAAATTAAAAATTCGGGTTGTAAGTATGATGTCGATTATGTTGTATTTGATGTAAAGAGCAAACGTTATTTAATTGTAGAATTAGATGATATCCTTAAAATCGCAAATTTAGGATTACATGAATTTACTTTTAAATACGTTCCTAAATTTGGTAAATATGAAATCGAAGAATATGTAGGATTTGAGATTTTAAAAGCGTTGTTTATTACTAAGGATTTAACTGATTTGTTAAATTCGGAACTTGCTTGTGCTACTTATAATCCACTTGGGCAAATTAAAAACCTAAAAATTAAAAACGAAGATCTTAAAGAAAAGGTATTAAAAATGTTTGATATAGTTGAAGAAAGTGAAGAACAAGTACATCTTAAATTTAAACTTAGAAATACTAATACTATTTAATCTTTGAGTAGTATGGTTTTATTCAAAAAAAATATGTAGGTAAATTTACCTACGTATTTTTTTGATGTAAAATTTATTGTATAATTTGCTATCTCTTAAACAATTCTAGCTGATTGCCTCTTACTATAACGTCATAATAACTAATATTAAACTCATTTGCTATTTTGAATATATTAATAGCATAATCATTTTCTTTCTCTGTATTCCTTATAACGCTTTTAAGAAAGTCCTCTTCTGGTAATAGGATTGTAAGTTGAAATAATCTTGAAGCATCGTGTAACAGAAGACCATACGATATTTCAATATTACAGATATCTATTATCCAAAGGAAAAATTCATAAAATACAATCTTTAGAAAGCATATATAATTGTAGACTTCTATATCAGTGTCTGGTCTTTGAGATGCAAAATGCAAATATTTATGAGAAATTCCATTTTTTTTGGTTATAGATGTGTTATAAGGGTGTAACTGTTCACTACCTATTTTATTCTCATATGAAGAAATAGTTTTTACATCTTGATTATAAAAAATAGAAAAATTACACTCTTTTAAGAATCTTTCTAATTCAGTCAAATCAAAAATGTTAGGTTCTTTTAACAGTTTCAAATTTTTCCGAAATTCATCAGCTGTTTGTGCTACGTATTTACGACACATTTTACTATTATTGAACATTTATAGTGTTCCTCCATTCCTAATTATTTTCTTTGTACCATTTAGCAAATTCTTCTAAAGCAGAAGAAGAACCGTCGTTTTTTCTTCTTTCGTATCTTTCCTTTTCATTCATTTCTGCTAAGGTCTTGTTAAAAGCTTGTGGTATAAATATAAACCATAAATCAGACCATTTTTGCTCTGCATCATTACCTCTTATTTCAGTAGATAATGAACCTGGTGAAATTCCAAAAAAGTATTTGATTTCTTTTCCATCATAATATGCTAAGCATTCTTTAAAATAGCATGTCCTATTAGATTTTCCTTCCATAAGTTTTAAAATTCCTTCAATACCTATAGTATCCAATGCAAAATTCACAAATGCTTTTGGAAATCCATTTAATTCCTGAACAAAAAAACCTGCGTCCATTGCAATGCATGGCTTTTTAACCACTTCGTATGCCTGTAATACTTTTGATTTAGCAATTTCTTCTACATCTTCACTTCTTGGCTCATCAAGTTCAAATTCAAATGTACTAATTTTTAAATCTTTAAAGTATTTTTCTGCAGATTTTACTTTACCTTTATTATGCGTAACAAAGACAATTTCCTTCATAATATTTTCTCCTTTCTAATACATAAATTATTATATACATAAATGCTTAATTTTTACATATGAATTATACCACTTTTATATCGAAAAAACAATATATACAGGAAACTAATAATATAATTTCCTGTATATTGTGTAATTTTTAATAACTTTATTTAAATATTTATTAGTTTCTTCAAATGGCAAATTAATATTGCTTGTATTTAAATCTTTTGATATTATACCATCATTTAACCATTTATTTACATTTCCCATTCCTGCATTATATGCACAAATCGCAATATAATAATTGCCTTCATACTTATCAATTAAACTTTTTAAGTAGTTGCATCCAAGTGCTATATTTATATTTTCATCATATAAATTGGTATCCTCTATATTTTCTACTATATTAGCGTTATTATTTATATCTTGTGCTGTTGTATCCATAATTTGCATAAGTCCTTTGGCTTCCTTTTTGGAAGTTGCAAGTTTATTAAAGCCACTTTCTGTTTTTATAACAGCTAGGACTAAATATGGGTCAATATTATTCTTAGCAGCCTCTTCTTTTATTACGTCAAAGTGTTTTCTTGGATATACATATGATTTTAATACAAAGATAGTAGCTAAAGCAAATATTAATAATATAGCAATAACTATTAATATTTTTTTAATAATTTTTAAAAGCATTATTCCCTTCCTTTATTTGGCATCATACCAACTTTTTCCTATGTTCAAATCTATCTTTAAAGGTACACTTAATTTTACGACGTTTTCCATAGAATTATACATTATTTCTTTTACTTTTTCTATTTCGTCTGGATATGTTTCAATAAGTAATTCATCGTGTACTTGCATAATTAGTTTAGATTTCAAATTATTCTTCTTTAGATTATAGTATATTTTATTCATAGCAATTTTAATTATGTCTGCAGCCGTACCTTGAATAGGAGTATTCATTGCTACTCTTTCTCCAAATTGTACTTTCATCTTGTTTTTGCTATGTAACTCTTCAATATATCTTCTTCTATTAAACATTGTCGAAACATAGCCCTGCTCTTTAGCTATTTTTACAATATTTTCCATAAATTCTTTAATATTATGATACTTTGCTAGATAGTTATCTATATACATTCCCGCTTCTTTATACCCAGTTGATATATTTTTCGCTAGGCCATATCTACTAATGCCATAAACAATTCCAAAATTAACGGCTTTAGCTTTACTACGCATTTCATGTGTAACCTCATCTATTGGAACACCAAATACTTGAGAAGCAGTAACTTTGTGAATGTCAGTTCCAGATTTAAAAGCATTTATCATAGTTTCATCATCTGAAATATGTGCAAGCACTCTTAATTCGATTTGGCTGTAATCTGCGTCAGTTATAACTTTATCATCTGGTGCAACAAAAAAGCTTCTTATTTTGCTTCCAAGTTCTAATCTTACTGGAATATTTTGAAGATTTGGTTCTATACTACTAAGCCTTCCAGTAGATGTAACTGTTTGCATAAATGTAGTATGTATTCTACCGTCACTTGCAATCTTAGGTATTAGCCCTTCAACATAAGTAGTTTTTAACTTGTTAGTTTGTCTATATTCTAATATTAAATTAATAATTTCATGCTTATCTAAAAGTTCTTCTAATACTTCTTTATCAGTTGAATACCCTGTTTTTCCTTTTTTAATAACTGGAAGATTTAAAACTTCAAATAGTATGTGGCCTAATTGTTGAGTTGAGTTTATATTAAATTCTTGGCCTGCTAAAGCATATATTTTTTCTTCTAGCGTTTTTAATTTAGCAGTTATTTCATCATTAAAAGAATTTAGTTTTTCTTTGTCAATATACATCCCCACATCTTCCATAGAAGCTAAAGTTTCTGTAAGTGGCATTTCAATAGTTTCAAATAATTCTAGCATGTCTACATCTTTTAATTTATTTAAGACAATTTCTTTCGATTCTTTTAATGCTTTTAAAACAATAGTTAAATTAGTTTTCTCATTATCGTTTAAAAATTCTTCTTTGGTATCATTAAGTTCAAATAACGATAGCTGCTTTACTTCATTTTCTTTAATATTATCAAAATTAAGAATAATACCATATATATCATTAAGAATATATTCAATATCATAACTTGTTCTAGTAGAATCAAGTAAATAATATGCAATCATTACATCATAATCAAAATTTTTAACGTCTTTTACAAAATTTGAGAATATATATCTTATATCTTGCTTAATATTATATCCAATTTTTTTAGAATTACTTAAAGCAAAATTTTGTATAATATTACTATACTCTTGCGGTTTATTTAACTCTAAACTTTCAATATCAATAGCATATATATTATTTAAATTACTAGAATATATTGCAAGTATTTTTTTATTACTAAGTCTTAAATTCTTAGTAAAATAATCTTCTTGAGCTATATTTAGCATATATGAAATTTCTGGTTCGTTAAATACATTATTTAAGTCTTTTAAAAACTCATTAATATTTTTATCATTAATTATTACAAACTGATTTATATTCTTAAAATTTTCTATATTTTCATTAGAAATTGAGGTAACACTTCCACTAACTTTAGAAAAGTCATACTTTCCTAAAAATTTAGTAAATTCAAGCTTCTTAAATAAAGTATAGAGTTCCTCTTTATTTACATCTGTTAAAACGCAATTATCATATACTAATTCAATTGGTACTTCTTTATTTATAGTAGCAAGCTTATAGCTTAAAAAAGCCATCTCTTTATCATTTGCTAACTTTTCTTTTATCTTAGGAGTTGTTTCAAGCGTTCCGGCATCAAGTAAGTTATATATGTTTTCTAAAGTCTTGTATTTCCATATAAGAGAATAAGCAGTTTTTTCACCTATTCCTTTTACTCCTGGAATATTATCTGAAGAGTCTCCCATTAAAGACTTAATATCTACAATCTGGAAAGGTTCTATGTTGTTTTTTTCTTTTAAAAGTTCAGGAGTATATATAGTATACTCAGTTTTACCTTTTTTAGTTGTAGGTATTACAATTGATGTCATGTCAGATATAAGCTGAAAAGAGTCTTTATCACCTGTTAATACATATGTAAATATTCCATTTTTAGTATTAATATTTGAAACTGTACCTAAAATATCATCTGCTTCATAACCTTCTTTTTCAATTATTGGAACATTCATAGCACTAAGTACTTCTTTTATAACAGGCATTTGTTCTGCAAGTTCATCAGGCATCCCTTTTCTAGTCCCCTTGTAATCTTCGTACATTTTATGTCTAAAAGTTGGAGATTTTAAATCGAAAGATACACAAGCATAATCTGGAGCCAATTTATCCAATATCATCCAATAAATATTTAAAAAAGCATATAATGCATTTGTGTGTATTCCAGCTGTTTTAGAGAACATTCTAAGATTAGAAAGTCCATAAAACGCTCTATTCATTATACTGTTTCCATCGATTATTAAAAAACTCTTCATGTAAAAAATCAATCTCCTTTTTTTATTTGCTGAAATTTAACCTCAGCATAATTTTTCTCTGCTTCGTTATAATTAATATTTAAATTGTTTAATAACTCATAAACAAAGTCTATATTTATTTCTTCTTCTGATATATACTCAAAAAATATCCCTAGATTTTCTACATTTATAATATTAAAGCTAATGTCATCTTTAGTATATTTAGTTACCTCTTTATTTACACTAAAAATCTCTTTATACTTTTTACCACTTTGATTCAATCTTTCTATTGAAAAATCTCCTCTATATTTTCCTGTAAAATCTCCATGAGTATATAATAACAGTTCAGTTAAGTCATTTTCATTTTTTCTTAATATAAAATACTCGTCTAAATCTTTTAAAGATTTTGTTTCATTTAAGTTATAATTATCTTCTGTATAATAACTTTCAGATAATTTTTCAACTTCTACTTTAGAAAAGCTATTTCCTAGTAAAGTCTTTTCAATTTCTTCCATACTATTTAAAATTTTCAAATTAAATCTATTATATTTATTTTCCATTTACAACACACCTCTAAAGATGTATTATACAATTAATGTAAAATATAGTCAAGAATAAACAAAAAATAAAATAAAATATAATATAATTTAATATAATTTAATATAGGTTTGATGCTTTATATGAATTCTTCCCAAACAATATTTGCCACTTCTTTACCTCTTTCAGAAAGCAGTAAACAGTCGTTCTTTGATACGATTAAACCTTCTTCAAAAAGCTTTTCTATTTCATCTTTAAATATTTCATATATACTAACACCAAATCTCTTTTTAAATTTAGCTATATTTACTCCTTCATTAAGCCTTAATCTTAATATAACGTATTCTTTCATAAGCTCTAGAAAGTCTAAATCCTCTTTTTCAATTATAACAGATTTGTCTTCGTTTATTGAATTAATATACTTATCTAAATCTTTAATATTTGTATATCTACTTCCAGCTAAAAAGCTCGAAGCTGCAGCTCCAACTCCTATATACTCTCCTTGAAGCCAATAGTTTAAGTTATGTTTAGACTCAAATCCTCTTAATGCAAAATTAGATATTTCATATCTTAGAAAACCATTTTTTTCTAAAGTAGATTCAAGATATTTTTTCATTTCATATTCTTCATCTTCATTTACTAATGATAAGAAACCATTATCAATTAAAAACTTAAGTTTAGAATTTTCGTGTAACTCTAAATTATATACAGATATGTGTTTAATATTATATAATTCTTTTAATTCTACCACAGTATTAATACTTTCTTTAAATCTTTCTAAGCTAAGATTTGGAAGCGGATAAATTAAGTCTAAAGATATGTTATTAAAGCCTACCTCTTTTGCTAATTCTAACGTAGTTATAAAATCTTCATAGGTATGTATTCTACCAATATTTTTTAATACATCATTATATATACTTTGAAGCCCTATACTTAATCTATTTATACCACAATTTTTATATGTTAAAAGTTTATTTTTATCAATTGTGCCAGGATTTATTTCTATTGTAATCTCGTCAATATCACTTTCAAACATATTAATTATGCTCATTATTTTTTCTATATACTTACTATCTATATATGATGGCGTACCACCACCAAAATATACAGTTGAAATTTTTCTTTCAGAAAGGATTTCGGCGTTTTGTAATAATTCTTTACATACAGCGTCTATATATTTTTCTATTTTCTCATCCTGCCCTACGTTAGATGAAAAATCGCAATAATAACATCTTGAAGTACAAAATGGTATATGTATATATATTCCAATATTATTATCTAAACTCATATTAATCACATGCATAATTTTATCATATATAAATAGAAAAAACAAGGAAATCTTTTTATATACTATAAAATAAAAGCCACCTTAAATTGTGACTTTATTTTCGTTTTAATATATTTTTAATTATAGGTTATTAGCAATATCTATTAACTTATCAAATCTGTGTTTTAGGCCAGATTTTGTTACTTTCTCTTCTTTTGAAAGTAGTCCTGCTAAAAACTCTAGACTTTCATTTGGATATTTTTCTCTTATATTTGCAGTAACCTTTAATTTATCATTTAAGCTTTCAAATTTATTATGCTTTTTTATTTTATTTATTGCTTCAATTTGCCTTACGCTACTTTTTATAACTTTAGAAAGATTAGCTGTTTCACAGTTTATATTTCTGTTTATATTATTTTTAACATTTTTTTCTACTCTTATTTGTTCAAATTTAAGCATTGCATGGGACGCACCAAGTAGTGATAAAATAAGTGATATTTGATCTGCCTCTTTAATATATATTACATATACATTTGCTTTATCTCTTTTTAACATTCTAGGTGTAAATTCTAAGACTGAAAGTAAATTCATAACATACTCACTGCATGCTTTACTTTTAAGTACAATTTCAAAATGATAATCGTTTTCAGGGTTTACGATGCAACCTGAACTTAAGAATATTCCTTTTATAATAGATTTAAAACAACATTCATTAATATTTGATATATCAAAAAAATGTATATATTTTTTCGGTACTTCATTTTTATGTTTTATTTCAGTTATACTTTCACCAAATTTTTCTGCGTCAATACAGCACTTATTTATTTTTTTAGAAAAATTTTCTAATATTTCTTTTTTTATATCTGAAGAAAATGACATTTTTATCTTTCCTTTCATTTTTTATTTTATATTCTATAGTTTATATATTTATATTAGTTAAGATTATCCATTAAAAGATATTACAACTACCCTATCATTTCCACCTAAGTCTTTTATACAGTTTATATATGTATAATATTCGTACTCAGCTATTATTTTTTTTATGTCCTCTAACTCGTCATAGCCTATCTCAAAAATAATCATTCCATTTTTATTTAAATAGCCATAAGCATTTTCCAAAATCTTTTTGTAAAATATAGTACCACTTTTTCCTCCATCTAATGCAAGAAGAGGTTCCTTTTTAACTTCTTCAGAAAGATTTAATATATCTTGTTCTTTAATATACGGAGGATTTGATACTATTATATCATATTTATTATTTGTATCTAACTTAGTAAATAAATCTGATAAAATGACTTTAATGTCTTTTTTTACGCCATTTAAACAAATGTTTTTTGATGCAACTTTTAAAGCATTTTCTGATATATCAATTAAATCAACTTTTGATATATTAGAGTTATTAGCAATGGATATCCCAACGCATCCACTACCTGTACAAAGATCTAGTAAAGATACATATTTGTTTTTATTTATATAATATATGGCAGTTTCAACTAATATTTCAGTATCTTGCCTTGGAATTAAAACATTTTCATTTACTATATATTCTTCTTTAAAAAAATTCTGCTTCCCCAATATATATTGTAAAGGAATATTTTCTATATATCTCTTTTTTAACATGGTCGATATATTTTTTATATCACTATCATTTAGATATATATCGTTTAAATGCAAATATATATAGTTCTTATCTTTATTTAAACTCTTAGCGATTATTCTTAAACATTCATCAGATGAAAAATAAGAGCTTTCCTTCTCTTTAGTTATATTGTCCATATAATTATTTAAAAAGTCTTTTAAAAGTATTTTTTTCATTTTTTCTCTCTTTCAATAAATTGTATTAATAAATTTATATATATAATTATACAAGAAAAAGACAAAAAAATAAAGAGGAAAACTAAAAGCTCCTCTATATTCATATTATTTTTTACCATATTTTGCCATAAATTTAGCTGCTCTACCTTGTGTAGACATAGCTTGTTTTTTACCTGTGAAGAATGGATGACATTTACTACATGTATCAACTTTCATTTCAGGTTTAACAGATGCAGTTTCGATTTCATTACCGCAAACACATTTAATTACAGCTTTTCCATAATTTGGTTGTATTTCTGTTTTCATCTAATTCACCTTCCTATTATTAGTTTCAAATTGTTACTTATTTATTTTAACATATGTAAAGTTAAATTACAAGCTTTTTTGTTGATTTTTAACAAAAAAATACCCTAATCACATTTTAATAATTAGGATATTTTTTTATTATATACAATATTACATAGCTTTTTTCTTATTATGAACAGCAATTGTTAAAATTCCACATAGTGAAAGTATTGCTAAACTGATGTATATTATTACATTGTCAGATGTACCTGGATTTACTGTAGTTACTGTAGTTGATGTATTTGAAGTTTCTGAATTTTGAATTTTAGTATCATTATATGCTAATGTATATGTTGAGAATTTGTCAGTTTCAAATGATAAAGTTCCATCAGGATTTAAAGTAACATCAAGAATTTCTGCTACACCATTGTGAACGCGAATAATATAATATTTTCTTTCGTATCCATTTTGTATTTCTGGAATATCTTCAGGTTTAGGTAAAGTAACTTTTATTGATTTTTCAGCTTCTGCTATTTTTTCTACTTTAATTGAATCATTTAAAGCTTTATATAAATCAATGTTATAAAAAGAAATTATTTTATATTCGTTACCTGCCTTTTCTTTAGTTAGGGCTACATCATTTGCTGGCAGTTCAGATTCCTTTACATTATCAACTTCAACTTTAGGTTTTAATTCACTTTCCTTAGCAACAACAAATTTATCTTTTTCACCTAAAACAGGATATTCCTTAACCGGATCTTCAGATTTTATAAGTTCAATATTTGTTATTTTCGCTTCACTTTTTGTTAAATTGAAAGTTCCTCCGTTTATAACTGTAACAGAATTATCTTTATATCCGTATTTATTCCAGTCATAATCCCAAATAGCGTAGTTAGTATGTTGATAGTTGAAAATTCCACCATTTACAGTTAGAAGCTCTTTTCCTGATGCAAATCCCATATTTGCTACAACAGCACTACTTGGAACAAGCATATTAAATGTACCATCATTTATAGTCATAATGCCATAATCATCATTTTTAATATATTTATCATTAGCAGTCATGTTAAATACACCGCCATCAATTACTAAATCAGCCATAGTCTGTTCTTTGTTTTCTGATGGAGTATACCAACCATTATCTATTAATGAAGATATACCATTTTCAACCTGAAAAGTTCCGTTTTTTATTGTCATTTTACCATGATTTAGAATGACGTAATATGAGTTATTTTTTAGGTCTTTACGACTAAATGTACCACCTTCAATAATAGTAGTACCATTATTTACTAAAGTTGCTTTTTTATTTGAAATGTTATTTACTATTCCACTTCCTTTAATTGTTAAAGTAGCGCCTTTTTCAACAGTAATAGTATGTTCATTTGAAGTATTTGTGATATTAAATCCTGCTAAATCTAATACTACTTTACTTCCCTCTTTGACAACAATGCTTTCATTTAAATTAGATGTTAATGTTAAATTAGAATCAATTTTTCTTATTGCCTCATTTTCTGCAGCATTAACATTTGCTATAAACAAAGCCATAAAAATAGAAAAAACTAAACACAATACTTTTTTATTCATTATTATATCCTCCTTATGTTTAATATACTTATCTTATATCACAAAAAAGAAAATTATACAATATTTTAATTAATATTAATAAAAATATTATATAAATTGCATTTAAACTTTACTAAGAAGTTATATAATGGTATAATTAATTTAAATTTGTATAGTAGACTATTCTTTTAATAAAGGAGGAAAAACAGTGGAAAAATATATTGAAAATAGCATTCTCGTGAAAATAAATTGTTTTGAAAGTAAAATAGTAAGATTAGGTGATGGATTAAGATATGCGCTCATGGCATATAAAAAACTACAAAATAGCATTGGTTATGAGCTGGATATAGATGATGATCTTTTATATGAAATTTTAACAGATATATCAACATTTTCAAATAAAGTGTCACTCGATCATTTCTACAATTATGTTACTACATATTTACTAACGGAAAGTGAACCAGATATCAGTGCTGAAGGCTTTTCCCCTTCACTACTTAGTTCATATACTTGTATCGATGAGTTAACTTTGGCAAATTCTAAAGTTCCAATTGAGTTATTAAATTTCTTTTATTTTGAGCTTTGGAACATACTAGTAAAACAAGCACTAAAAAATATACATAATAAAAATTCTTCATACAATTTAAAAATACCATTTAAAAAAATTTCAATATTCTATGAAAATATGTTATATGATCAAAATTATAATAAAGATTATATTTGCACAAAATTTTTAAATGATTTGGAAGCATTTTTAACATATAATCATATAATTAAATTAAAAGATTTTGAAGTAGACGAAAAAACTTATGATTTAACTATTCCTATTCAATTTAAGTTTGCATATCTTGAAAAATATTAATTACAACTTATTCTTTTAAGACTTAAGAGTTTTCTTGGGTCTTATTTTTTTGTTTCTAAACACTACATTTAAACATATAATATACAAGGGGTGAACTTTTATGTATATATGTCCTCAAAAACTTGCGAATTTTTTAATGTGTAATTCAAATATTAATTTCCCTATAAATAACTCACATTATGTTTCAAGTAAAGATATAGCTATTTTTTCTAAACTCATATGTATAGAAAATGAACTTACAAATTTAACGTGCTCTTTAAAGGGGTGCTATAACTCGTGTAAGAATAACTTCTTTAGGTAAATATTTTGACAAAATTCTTGTTTTTTTATAGTACATATGATATACTTTTCTAAGCACAAAATATAAAATATTTTAGGAGGAAATGTATGGAAAAATTTGTTGTTAATGGGCCTTGTAAATTATGCGGTGAGGTAAAAATTAGTGGTGCAAAGAATGCGGCTGTTGGAATAATACCTGCTACACTCCTTGTTAACGGAAAATGTCATTTAGAAAATGTTCCTGATATTAGTGATATCAGAGCATATTTACAAATATTAGAGGATTTAGGTTCTAATATTGAGTATATATCAAAAAATGAAATGATTATAGATAACTCAAATATAAAATCAGCTATAGCTTCTTCAGAGCTTACTAGTAAATTTAGAGCTTCATATTACCTACTTGGAGCTTTAATGGGAAGATTTGATAAAGTACAAATTAGCTTACCTGGTGGATGTAATTTAGGTGCTAGGCCAATAGATCAGCATTTAAAAGTATTAAAAAAATTAGGAGCAAGCGTTGCAGTAAGAAAAGGTAATGTTTATGCTTCTAGGAAGTCTGAGCTTAGAGGAACTCATATATTTTTAGATATAGTTTCAGTTGGAGCTACTATGAATGCAATACTTGCAGCAACTTTAGCTAATGGAACTACTATTATAGAAAATGTAGCCAAAGAACCTCATATTGTAGATTTAGCTAACTTCTTGAATGCTATGGGTGCTAAAATCAGTGGTGCTGGAACTGATACAATAAAAATCACTGGTGTAAAAAAACTAGAACAAAAATCTTCTTATTCAATAATACCAGACCAAATTGAAGCTGGAACTTTTATGGTAGCAGCTGCTGTTACTCGTGGTGACGTTGTAATAAAAAATTGTATTCCAAAACACATGGAACCAATAACTGCTAAACTTATTGAGGCTGGTGCACATGTAGAGGAATTTGAATCAAGTATACATGTTTCTATGGATAAAAGGCCTAATGCTTTTAGTTTGAAAACTAGTCCTTATCCTGGATTTCCAACAGATATGCAACCTCAAATGTGTATACTTCTTACTGTTTGTGATGGCACAGGAATAATTGTAGAAAATATTTGGGAGTCTAGATTTCAATACACTGATGAATTAGCAAAAATGGGTGCAGATATTGCTGCCCATGGAAATACTGCTATTGTAAAAGGTGTAGATAAATTATATGGCTCACCTGTTAAAGCACACGATCTAAGAGCTGGTGCTGCTATGATTATTGCAGGTCTTGTTGCTGAAGGTGAAACTGAAGTATATGATATACATCATATTTTAAGAGGTTATGAAGATATAGTAACAAAATTTAAAAACCTTGGTGCAGATATAAAATATGTAAATGATACCGAGGTGGAAAAAAATGTTTAATATTCACCCACTCTATAGTTCAAGCTCAGGAAATATGTTCCATATTGAGACTAATAAAGCTAATATATTAATTGATGTGGGAGTTTCATATAAAGCTATAAATGAAGGGTTAAAAAGCATTGGTAAAGATATTTCTGATATCAATGCTGTATTTATTACTCATGAACATATAGATCATATCAAAGGGCTCCCTCTTCTATGTAGGAAAAATGATATACCTATATATGCTCTTGGAAAAACAGCAAAATATTTAGAAGATGCCTTAAACGAAAAAAACATAAAAAATAATATATTTGAATTAAATTATGGACAAGCATATAAAATAAAAGATATTGAATTTTCACCATTTGAAACATCTCATGATGCAATCATGCCTTGCGGGTACAGATTAAAGTCTGGAAATTCTACTCTTACCTTTGCCACTGATCTTGGCTATGTATCAGATAATGTAATGGAAAATCTTAAAGAGGCTGATTTTGCTATTTTAGAGGCTAATTATGACAATACTCTACTTGACTTTGGAAAATATCCATATATGCTAAAAAGGCGTATAAAAAGTAATATTGGTCATCTTTCTAATGACAATACTGCTGATGCTATAGCAGAATTAGCTAAATTTGATAAAAAGGATTTTTTACTTGCACATTTAAGTGAAAACAATAATAACAAAGAAATAATGTTAAACACTATTTCTGATAATTTATATAAAAATGATATAGATTTTAATGCTATGAATATAAATGTTGCAAGTAAAAATTTATCTTCTGAGGAGTATAATATATGTTAAATATAAAAATAATATGTGTTGGTAAAATTAAAGAAAAATCTTTGCAAGAGTTAATAAATGAGTATTCTAAAAGACTTTCTAAATACTGTAAATTAGATATTATCGAATTACAAGATGAAAAGTTTGGAAATAATTTATCGTATTTAGAAGCCGAGAAAGTTAAAAATATTGAAGGAAATAAAATTAAAGAGAAAATATTAAAGTACGCAAAAGCTACTATATTTTTGTTAGATTTGAAAGGCAAAGAATACTCTTCTGAAGAATTTTCAGAAAAATTGTCACAAGTTGCTACATATGAAAATTCTACTATTATTTTTGTAATAGGCGGGTCTTTAGGAATATCAAAAGAAATTTTAGAAATGTCTAATAATAAAATATGTTTTTCTAAAATGACTTTTCCTCACCAACTAATACGTGTATTTTTACTTGAGCAAATTTTTAGAGCTTTTAAAATACAAAATAACGAAAAATATCATCATTAAAAATAAGCGTTGATTAATTATTTAAAGATAAAAATCAATGCTTTTTTCTATTATATATTCATTTAAAATTATTTCAAACGATTTTTCCGAGGTATTCCAACAACTGTTGTATTATCTGGAATGTCTGTTAATACTACTGCATTTGCACCAATTTTAACATTTTCTCCTATTGTTATATTTCCCAGTACCTTACTTCCACTTCCAACCATTACATTGTTCTTTAATGTTGGATGTCTTTTTTTATTTTCTTTACCTGTACCGTCCTAATGTTACCTGATGATATATTGTACAATCATCTCCAACTACTGCTGTTTCTCCAATTACTACTCCCATACCATGATCAATTAAAAGCCTGTTTCCAATCTGAGCCCCTGGATGTATTTCAATGCCTGTTAAAAATCTAGCTATTTGTGATAACAACCTAGCCAAGAAAAACAAATGTTTTTTATATAAAAAATTATTTATTCTATGAAAAACAACCGCATGAAACCCTGGGTATAACAAAATTACAGATAATATATTTGTAGCAGCTGGATCTTTTTCTTTTATATTTTTAGCATCATAATATAAATTTTTTACTCCATTAAAAAAAGATTTCATATAACACCTCACAAGAAAGATATTTCTTGATATAGTATATTATATAAAATCTATATTTGTTAATTTTAGTTGTTTAGCTATTTACTCATTTATCCTTTTTATAGATACTGCTTTTTTGGTATTATCATCAAATTCAACTATAAGTCCATTAAACATTGCCTCATTTGTACTACACTCATATTTAATATATGAATTTGTTAAAAATCTCTCTATTGCAATTTCCTTTTTTAATCCTAAAACGCTGTCTTTAGGACCTACCATTCCAACATCTGTAATATATGCCATACCACTATCTAATATTGTTTCATCAGCTGTTTGAACATGAGTATGTGTACCAAACACACAATTTACTTTGTCTTTTAAATACTGCCCTAAAGCAATCTTTTCTGCAGTAGCTTCAGCATGAAAATCAACTATAATATAATCAGCTTTTTTTGCATTTAAATCATCTATTTGTTTAATAGCTTCTTCAAAAGGAGATACTGTATTTTTTGTAAAGTTTTCTCCCATTTCTGCTCTACCTATTAAATTAATTACACCTAAATTAATACCATTTTTTGAAACTAATACATTATGATTACCATTTAAATTAGTAATGTTTGCTGGAATTAATAGCCTAGGTAATTTAATATATTCATTTGCCATTTCTTTTCTATAATACAAATGATTTCCCATTGTTATTACATCTGCTCCATATGACATTATTTCGTCATATTCTTTTTTTCTTAGTCCTTTACCTCCTGCAGAGTTTTCTCCATTTACGATACAAAAATCAATATTTTCTTCTTCAATTTTTTTACTTAAACTTTTTTTTAATCTATCAAGTCCAGGTCTTCCTACTATATCTCCTACTACTAATAATTTCAAGTTCTATTCATCCCCTTATTTTATCCCATTAATTCTTAATTAAATTACTACTGTATTATATACTATAACGAAAAGAAAAGCAAGAAAAAAGAACAGGAAATTCCTATTCTTAAATTTATAATCAATTAATTTTTCCTATACACTTTTCTTTATATAATTTCCTCTTTCACATCTTCCGCCCAATTTATCAATAAGTATATTATCTTTATATACGGAAACTATCTCACAATTATTAGCACACCCTGTGCAATTTTTTCCTATAGTCTTAAATTCTATATCTTGTAAATCAAAATTAAAATCTATTTTACTTCCATTTTTATTTATATTTTTTGAAATAATTGCTACGCCTAATGCACCCATTAAATGAGAATTTTCATCAACATATATTTCACTATTTAATCTTTTTTTGAAAGCCTCTACTACTCCTATGTTCTTACTTACTCCACCTTGAAATACAATTTTTTCTTCTATTTTTTTGCCTTTAGCTAAGTTATTAAGGTAATTATTTACAACACTTTCACATATTCCAGCTATTAAGTCTTCTTTAGTATGTCCGTATTTGTGCTTTATGTACCAAATCAGATTCAGCAAATACTGTACATCTTGCTGCTATCTTAGTTGGATTTTTTGATTTAAGAGCAATTTTTCCTAAATCTTCTATTTCCACTCCTAGCCTTTTGGCTTGAGAAGAAAGAAAAGCACCAGTTCCAGCTGCACATAAAGTATTCATTGCATAATCAACCACAATTCCGTCTTTTAATATTATCAACTTGGAATCTTGCCCACCTATTTCAAGTATTGTTCTTACATCAGGATATCTAGATAATGTCCCAATAGCGTGTGCTGTTATTTCATTTTTAATAGCTGTAGCATTTAAAATACTACCTATTAAATTTCTAGCAGAGCCAGTTGTTCCTATACCATATATATTTTCTTTTATAGTTTTATCTGTTATTTCGTTATTAAAATAACTCATTATTTTTTTAATAGCTTCAATTGGGTTTCCCTCAGTCCAAATATATTTTCCAGCTATTATATTATTTTCATTATCTATAATTACTGCTTTAGTAGATATAGAGCCGATATCTACTCCTATATAATACTTAGTATTCGACTTATTATTTAAGTTCATATTCAAGTTTTAATTCACCCTTTCTATTTACTTTAATATCTTCTTTCTTTTTATCGTTATAATTATCTTTATTCTCCTTTAACGATATTTTTTCCTTTTCTTTTTTCATCAAAAGCATGTCATAAAAAGCTTCAATTCTTGTCAAAAATCCTGTCCTACTACTTTGAGCGTCAAATGTTAAATACATAACTGGTATTTCATTTTCATTGGCAATTTTTTGCAAAATAGGCATTGCATTTATTTCTGGAGTACATCCAAATGGTTTTATATGTATCAAACCATCATATCCCTTATTAATAAGCTCTAAAGCATGTGCAATTGTTTCAGTCCCATCTGCTCCAAGTGCATGTGATATATACTTATTTGCATATTTGATATGTTTTTTTATACTTTTAGACTTTTCAAATAAAAGATAAGTAACTGTTGTATACCTTTTTACATGTGCTCCTAGGCTTGCTAATTCTTCTTCTAAAAAAAGGCTTGAAAACGGTTCCATTGATGTATATAACTCGCCTATTATCCCGATTTTTATTATATCATCTCTTTTGGTATTTAATTTAACATTATGTACTTTTTTAAAAAACTCTTTTTTTAATCTTAATAGTTCATACATATTAGTAACATTTCCTATTCGTTCTAAAAAATTTTTATGAATTTTATCAAAACTTCCTTTTTTTATTTCATAAACATAATTATCTCTAATATACGTTTCCATTTCATCCAATAAATTAATGCTTCTTATTGCAAGTATTATCTCCTTTGCAAATTTTGCAAACCCAAGTTTTTTATTTAACATTTTAAATTTTTCATATAGCTTTTTTACTTTTATTCCCTCAGGTTCAAGCAAACTAACATAAGTAAATGAATAGCCCATATCTTTTAATATTTGCTCTTGAACTTCAGCATAATAGCCATATCTACACCCGCCACCAGCTTGTATTAAAAAATTTGCTCCCATTTCTAGACTTTCAATAAAGTTTCCCATGTTGTACTTAAAAGGAAGACACACAAAATCTGGACTTGAATTTGCACCAAGTTCAATAGTTTTTTTAGTCATTTTCTGTGGCATAATTACTGTTACCTTATCTTTATCTATTATTCTTTGAAGCATGTTATATATAGGATAAACATAATTTCCAAGTCTTGGAAAACTTACTATATACTTTTTATTTTCACTACTTTCTATTTTTTTGTTACAAGTTATATTTTTTACCAAATACTTCATTTATTCATTACTCACCTTCAATTTTTTAGAATTTAAAATATCATAAAAACTCTCAAGCCTAGTAAATACACCTGCTCCTAGTTCTTCTTCATCAAGAATTAAGTTTATACTTGGTATTTCATTAATTTTTCTTAAAAGCATTTCATTTACTAAAGAGTCAGGCCCACATGGGAACACAGTTAAATATATAATGCCATCTATAAATTTTGAATATTCTTCTATACCATTTAAGAGGTTAATGCTTGGCTTCCAATATATTGATTTTGACAAATTAAGATAAGAGTTTTTAGAAGCAGTTTTTCCATACTTATAGCTATTTTCATCTGCAAATATAATATTTGTTCCTAATTTTTCTAAATAAGATATTATAGGTTTACCTATATATAAATCATGTGATATATATGGATGAGATACTATTAAAATATTACTTTTATTATTGAAATTCTTAGCTATTTTTTCATACTGAGTTCTAACTTTTTTTAAATCGTACATCCTTTGCATATTTCTAGCTTTTATATATGCTTTTATTACTAATGGATAAGAAAAGCCAAGTTTTTTACCGAGTTTTAAAAAAGCCTTAAATTCACTTTCACCATCTGCAAAATCTATATTTAAAGATATAATCTTATCATCAAATATATTTTTACATATATCATACATTGCAAAAAACTTAACACATATATTCTTTCTATTTTTGAAACTGCAAACTCTTGGAACAAAAATATAATCTATTTTTTCCTTTTCTTTTCTCTTTACTAAATTATTCACATGTCCTAAAAATATTTTACTAGCAAGACAGGCCTCATCTACAGAAAGTCTTATTCCTTCTTCTACAATTTCTTTATTTGTATTATCGCTATATATAACATTACATCCTAAATTCTTAAAAAAATATTCAAATAATATAGGGTATTCATATATATACATACCTTTTGGTATTCCGATATTCATTTTAATCACCTAATAATATAATTTGTAAAATTTTCCAAATTATACAAAAAAAGATAGATATACTTATATCTATAAATATACCTATCTTCATAATATTTTATTTTGCAAGTTCTGTTGCACGTAATTCTCTAATTACATTTACTTTAATTTGTCCTGGATATACCATTTCTTTTTCAATCTTATTTGCTACATCTCTTGCCATTAGTACCATTGATGCATCATCAACTTCATCAGGTTTAACAATAATTCTAACTTCTCTACCTGCTTGAATAGCATATGATTTTTCTACTCCCTTATATGAATCACAAATCTCTTCAAGCTTTTGAAGTCTTTTTATGTATGTACTTACTGTTTCTTTTCTAGCACCTGGTCTAGCAGCTGAAACAATATCTGCAGCTTGAACAAGCACTGCTTCAATTGTTTTTGGTTCAGTATCGCCATGATGAGCTTCAATTCCCCAAATAACTTCATCTTTTTCTTTATACTTTCTTAAAAGATCAACACCAAGGCTTACATGTGTACCTTCTACATCATGATCAAATGATTTACCAATATCATGTAAAAGCCCTGCTCTTTTAGCTATTGTTGGATCAAGACCTAGTTCTGAAGCTAAAATTCCTGCTATATTAGATACTTCAATAGAATGGTTTAAAACATTTTGTCCATAACTAGTTCTATATCTAAGTTTTCCAAGTAAACTAACAAGATCGGGATGAAGGTTTATTACACCAGTTTCATATAGTGCTCTTTCTCCTTCTTCTTTTATTGTATTTTCAACTTCAACTTTTGCTTTTTCAATCATCTCTTCAATCTTACCTGGATGTATTCTACCATCAGCAATTAATCTTTCAAGTGCAATTCTTGCTACTTCACGTCTTATTGGATCAAAACTTGAAAGTACTATAACATCTGGAGTATCATCTATTATTAAGTCAATACCTGTTAAAGTTTCGATAGTTTTAATGTTTCTACCTTCTCTACCGATAATTCTTCCTTTTAAGTCATCATTTGGTAAAGAAACTGTTGTAACAGTTGCCTCTGATGTATGGTCAGTTGCACATTTTTGAATAGCAGTAACTAAAATGTTTTTAGCTTTTTTGTCTACTTCCATTTTAGCTTTATCCTGTTCTTCTTTTATAAATGTTGCCATCTCAACTTTCATATCATCTTTAAGTTTTGACATCATAGAATCTTTTGCCTCATCAATAGACATTTTAGCAATTCTACTTAATTCGTTTAATTCTCTTTCTTTAGCATTATCAAGGTCTTTTTCTTTCTTTAAAAGTTCTTCATTTTTCTTTATAATGTTATTTTCTTTTTCTTCAATCAATGCAGCCCTTTTATCTACAAGGTCTTGTCTTTGATTAATTCTTGTTTCAATTTCTTGAAGTTCTTTTTTACGAATTTTTGCATCTTTTTCAAATTCGTCTTTTTGTTTTATCATTTCGTCTTTTGCTTGTAATATAGCATCTTTTTTAACTCTTTCAGCATCTTTTTTACTGTCTTCTAATAATTTTTTTGCTTGTTCTTCTGCTGATTTAACAGTAGACTCTGCTACTTTTTTTCTATACTTTATTCCGGCATAGAAAAATATTACTGAGCCAATTGAAAATGCAACTACAGCGACAATAATATCAAACAACATACATTATCCTCCTTACAATATTTAATTTTCAATGTTCAACACTATATAAGTATAAAATAAACTATACTTTTTATTTAATTTAATGTTAAATCTTCCTCAATATATATTTATGTAAAATGCGTAATTTCTAAAATGTATAATATATACATATAAATTATACATTAAAAATTAGAGTTTGACAAGTACTTTTCCAGAAAAAATCAAAAAATAGAGCACTTAAAACTTTTAGGCTCTATTATAATCATTTCTTAGTATTTTTTTATATTCTTTCTTCTTTATAAAATCAAATCTTTTTCTTAAAGGATTTAATATCCAAAAAACTTTTTCTTTCCAAATCTTTCTTAATGCGTGATATGTAAATATATTTTTAGCATGAAAATATACTTTTCCTTCATAATTTTCTAAAGTTTTAATTAGTTTTTCTTTAAAACTATTATTAAAATATCCCTTTATCTCAATTAATAACGTAACTTTTCCATCAACAAGTTTGATAATTTCTGCAAGTTTTGGCACACGTTCTTTACTATCTAAAATAGTACAGCCTTTTATTGTTGTATAATCTAATTTAGAAGTAGTACCTTTTTTTCCTAATAGTCTTTTTATATGCCTATCATGCATACATATAATCTCACTATCTGATGTTAATCTTACATCTAACTCTATTGCTAAATTTCTATTTATAGCTTCAATATATGCAGGTATCGAATTTTCTGGAAAAATCAAATGAAATCCTCTATGGGCTATTTTTTCATTATATATCTCTCGTGATTTTTTAGGAATATACTGGAACACTTACTCCACCTGCTTAGCTAATATTTTTGATATTACTTCTGCTATAGTAGTATATGAAGGATTTATTTTTTCATCTTTTGATACTAATATAACAGAGCCTAAAATTTCAGCATCAGAAATTATTGGGCAAATAATTAAAGAAGAATATTTTTCTTTCTTTTCATCTATACATAAGCTAGTATTAGCAGAAGATATAGTAATATTTTTTCTTTCTTTCATTATCTCTATTATCTCGTCACTTACCCCTTTCCCCAAATATTTATCTTTGTTTGCTCCAGAAGCAGAAATTATAGTTTCTCTATCAGTAATATATACAGCATATCCTGTAATTTGATTTAAAGTGTCTGTATAGTCATTTGCAAGATCAATAAACTCATTCATAGGTGCATACTTTTTTAATATGACTTCTCCTTTTGCTTCTATAAAAATTTCTAAAGGATCACCTTCATGGATGTGAAGCGTCTTTCTTATCTCTTTTGGAATAACAATTCTTCCTAAATCATCAATTTTTCTAACAATGCCAGTTGCTTTCATTTTTTACCTCCAAAGTTTTTAATATTATTGGCTTTAAAGATAAAAAATATACTTTTAAACAAAAACAAAGAAAAAAATAAACAAAAAAACTAACGGTAAGCTTTTCTTACTATTAGTTTTTTAATTTAATATTTTATTGTAATTTATCAATTGTTGATGCTAAATTTTCTAGTAATGCTTGCTTTATTGTTTTTTCTTTTAAATGGCTTGATTTACGTATAATTTCAGCAAGTTTTTTTAAGTTCCTTATATCCTCTTTAAGTAAATCTTTATTATCTTTATATCTTACTTGTAACATATTAATAATATTATATAAATCATAATTTGGAGTGATATCTAACTTACTATATAAATCATCCATATCGTATCTTGAAAATACTGGTATGTTTGCATAATCGCCCATAATATCTTTATAAAATTCTGAAATATTATTAGGAAGTTTTTTAAATAGCTCATTAGCTTTATCTAGTGCTACTTCTTGAATAGCTTTTTCTTTTACACTCAAATATTTTTGTTTTATTTCTATAATATCTCTATCTTCAGTATCGTATTCAGCATTAATATCTAAATCACTCTGAATATTTATAATTTGTTCTATGTTATTTAATGCACAAAGCTGCATACCAAATGTAAAGGCTTGTTTCAATTCACTTATAGGCATTTTTATAAGGCCCATACTTATAAGATATTTAAATACAATGAAAAGTTTAATATAATGATTAAATTCAACTTTTCCGTTTCTTATTTCTTCTAATACTTGTTGCCATAAACTATCAAATTCGAAATCTGACATCTTCCAATAACTATCATTAAGTAGTTTTAAATATTTTTTACCTTCATTTGATTTATCATCTTTAAATGAAGAAATAGCTTCTGTAATATTCTCATCAAATTCTTTTTCATCAAACATTCTTGTACGTACATATACTTCTATAAATTTAAAGAATTTGAACTTTGAAGAGTCATTGAAAAAGTATTTATTATCAAATTCTCTTAAATAGAATTGATTATTATCATTTAAAATTTTAGAAGTCAAAATAATAGAATTATACTCATCATTATTTTTTATATATCTTAATTTTTCTTTTACCATATTTCCAGCTTTTATTTCAAATGACATTGCAATTGTAAATGTAAGCATTGTTCTTAAAATCTCATAATTAATTTCTGGATATTTACTTAATGTCATTGTAAAAATTCTCTCATAATCATTTAAAGCATGCTTTAATATTCTAAGATTTCCTGTTCCAGATTTTTTGAATGCTGCTATTATTAAATGAGAGTTTCTTTTATAAAAGTCTATTAATTCATCATTATATGAATACTTCATTATCATACCATTTAATATATATGGATACTCTGGAACATATTCAAATGTTTCACCTATTAACTTTTCTTTTATTCTTTCATATGCATTAGCTCTATCAAATATATCAGTTATTTTATCTTCAATAACATTTGCTATCGGTTTAGAACTTTCTTCTCCTTTTTTATCTTTAGGAGCAAGCATTCCTTCTTTATCTAATATATATGAAGCTATAAAAGTTTTAAATTCCATATTGCTATTTTTAAATTTAGTAGCTAATTCTTTTTCATTACAAATAAGTATAGTTTTTATTCCATCATGTTCAACAAAGTTGTTTATATAACCAAGAATATCTATTACATCAACATTTGCTCTTTCAAGGTCATCAAAACAAAGTATTTTATCATCTATTGAAAATTGTGAAGAAAAATCTACCTTGCTAGAATTAAAACTCATATTTCCAAATAAGTTTGCCATATCAAGCCCTGTTTTTACATATTCTGGAATTCTATTTCCCTCTCTTGTGTCAACAAATTTTTTTAGAGTTTTACTAAGCATAGGATTTGTTTCTATAAATATCTTTTTACTTATTTCTTCTAAACTATTTATTCCATACAGTGACATATATATTGTTTTATAATTTTTTCCATTGACTTTTATAGACTCTAATCTACTTCTTAATTTATTATTCCAAAAATAAGTTTTTCCACTTCCCCACTCTCCATTTAGCATTACCGCATAATCGGTGTAAGGTTTCCTTACATAATCACAAATACTTTCTATTAATTCCTCCATTTTTTTCACCTCTTTATTTACAAATTTTATCATATTAAAAAAAATTTTTCAATTTTTATGATTTATTTTTTAAAATTTAAGCAAAAAAGTAAATATTTCTTGACATTTATAAACCAAAAGTGTATAATTATTATGTAATTTAAAATCTTTTAATTTAAAATATAATTATATTTTAATGACATTTTCTTTCCAATGAATTTTACATGAAATATTAATATAATATCAAATACTCCTTTTTGTAATTATAAAATCTCAAATCGAACAAAAAAATTCCTTCCTTTCATGTAATATTCATACTGGGTTTAAATAAATTAAGGAAGTCGCAAATTATGCGGCTTTCTTAATTTATTAAATAAGTTTTAGGATTTTGTTTTTCAATCCTGTTTTCCTTCTTCTAGATTCTATGTTATCAACCATAAAATTTACTATATTTTTATTTCCTACAATTATTAACATTTTCTTAGCTCTAGTCATTGCAGTATATAATAGATTTCTAGTAAATAATTTTGGGTATCCTGTATAAAGAGGAATAATAATATAGTCAAACTCACTTCCTTGACTTTTATGTATTGTAACTGCATAAGCTAATTCTAGTTGATCCAACTCATCAAATTCATATTCTACATCTTTTATTTCATCAAATACTACTCTCATTTTTTGTTTTACATTATCAATTTCTTTTATATATCCAATATCACCATTATATATACCATCAAAGAATTCTCCATCTTGAGAAAATTTTTTATCATAATTATTTATGATTTGCATTACTTTATCTCCCTCTCTGAAAATTCTTCCATTAAAAGCTTTTTCACTTTTTTTATTTGACTTAGGATTTAATATAGTTTGTATTAATGAATTTAATTTAATAGTACCAAGGTCTGTCTTTTTCATAGGAGTTAATACTTGTAAATCCTTTAATAAATCAATATCCGCAAAACTTTCAAGTCTGTATGATAATAACGATGAAAGTTCTGCTATAGTTTGCTCTATACTATTTGATTTTATAAAAAACATATCTGTATCTTTATTTTTAAATTCAGGATATTCACCATTATTTACTTTATGTGCATTAACTATTATATCACTTTTAAAACTCTGTCTATATATTTCTTTTAGACTAACCGTACTAACCACACCTGATGCTATAATATCTTTTAAAACATTTCCAGGTCCAACTGATGGAAGTTGATCTACATCTCCAACAAAAATTATTTGAGTATTTTGCTTTACCGCTTTAAACAAATTGTTCATCATTAAGGAATCAATCATAGATGCTTCATCAACAATAATTACGTCAGCTTCGATTGTTTTAACATCTATTTCAAATAAAGCATCTAAATCTCTATCATCAACTTTTGCAATTTCAAGAAGCCTGTGTATAGTTTTAGCTTCTTTACCTGTAGTTTCTTTTATCCTTTTAGAGGCTCTTCCAGTCGGAGCACAAAGTACATAGTCTTTTTTAGAATCTTCTAAAATATCAATTATACATTTTATAATAGTAGTTTTTCCAGTACCAGGACCACCTGTTATTATGGATATGGAATTATTAAGACAAGTTGATATTGCTTCTACTTGCTCTTTTGATAATACCAGTGAATTTTTCTCACTTACTTTTTCAATTTGTTTAGAATAATTTTTACTAATAATAGGTGTCATAGTATGATTTACTACTGCCTTAGCAATATTTTCTTCAGCTAAGTAATAACTTCTTCTGAAAACAAAATCTATATCATCAATCTTTTCTATATATATTTTATCATCTAAATTAAGTCTTGTAATTCCATTAACTATTTCGCTTTCTTCTACATTTAACATCTTTGCTGCAAAAGGTTTAAGTGTATCATACTCTATACAGGTATGACCCAATTCTGTTGCTTTATTTATTGCACATATAATGCCTGCATCCACTCTTTCTTCAGAGTTCATTGGTATTTCTAACTTTTTTGCTATATTATCTACAAAATCAAAATCCAAAGTCCTTACAAGCTTTAGTAAACTATATGGGTTTTCTTTTACTATATTTATAGTTTCAACTCCGAGAATTTTATATATTTTTGAGGCAACTAAAACAGAGATACCAAACTCACTTAAAAATTCAATTACATTCCATTTTTCCCACTCTTCCAAAAAGAAAGTATTAAGTTCATTTATTTTTTCATCATTAAGGCCTTTTATGCCACTTAGCTTTTCTTTTTGATATTTTATTATATTAACTGTTTCATCACCAAATTCATCTACGATATTTTTTGCTGTTTTTTTCCCTACTCCCTTAATATTATCTGCTATATATGCAATAAGAGAACTACTAGTTTTAGGAAGTATTTTTTTATATGTTGAAAATTTGAATTGCTTTCCATATACCTTATGTTCAGCTTCTTCTCCCACAAACTCAAACTCATCTTCTACATCTATATCATCTGTAGTAGTTCCAACAGCTGTAATATATTCCTTTCCTCTTTTAACTAGTAAAACAGTCCAAGAATTCATTTCATTTTTATATATTATTGTTGCAATTTTTCCTTCGATTTTCATACGTTTTTCTCCACTTTTATAAATATTATTATATTACATATTATACCATTTTTCAATACAAAACTAAGAGATGTATGTTTAAATTTTTTCTTAAAAATCAATTTTTTATATACTACAAAAAGTACTTAAACATTTATTGTTTAAGTACTTTTTGTTTTTTAACAATTAAATCATAATCTCTTCAATAGTGTTTATATTATCATTTAACCATTTAAGATAATTTAACTTTACTCCACTATTTTTTAAACTATCTAGTAATTCAAAGAGATCTTTAAATGTTTCATAACCTTCAATCATATCTTCAAATCTCACTTCATATTTATTAGATATAATATCTAATAATTTAAAGCTCTCGAAGATTTTTTCTTTATTTTCTATGCATTTGGTAAAGAAATTAATTAGTTCTTTATCTCTATTAATATTTGTAGAAAGTTTTGTATCTTGTTTTTCTTCATAACCCTTCATTTGTTCATCAAATTTATTCTTACTGCATTTTTTTACATTTTCTAATGCATTATTTAATTTTTCCTCAAAAAATCTAGTAATATTTGCAATAGCTTTTTCAAATCCTTCAAAAAATTTTGCTTCACTTAATGTAAGCTTTAAGGATCTTAATCCTCCGAACTGATTACTTTTTATTTTAGAATTTAAAAGCTTGTTGATCCTTGTAAGTTCAGCTTCTGAAAAATAATTAATTGCATAATTTACTTTTTTGCATATAAAACAATATGCAAATTTATCCTGTCCTAAGGATTTAAATAATTCAATATCATATTCTTCTAAAGGATCTAAAATTTCAGGTTTTCCATATTCCTCAAATATATAATTTCGTGTTTTTTTACAAACCGGTAAAAATACTGAAACTGCTAACCCTGATTTTTCTAAAGCATATGTAGGATCGTATGTCATTTTCCATAAATAGTTAAATAATATTTCTTCATCTAAATCTTGATATTTCCGTGCCACTTCCTCCAAATCTTTGATATTCTCTTCACTTAGAGTATTAATTAATTTTGTGTTCATAATCATTCCCCTTTCATACTTATCAACTTTGATTAAATATACATATATTTTTTCTTCAAATATTTTAGCACATTTTTGTTTTTATGTCAAGCTTACCAGCTAATTTTTCTTTTATTCTAAACTAAAATACTAATATATAATTAAAACTTATTATAAACTTTTGTATATTTTTTTAGTAATAATATGTTATTTTAATTCATATAGTTAAAATATATAACTTGTACAAAGGAGTGATTTTATGTGGCATACAATGAATATACGTGAAGTTCAAAATAGCTTAAAAACAAATGAAAATATTGGCTTAACTGAAAAGGAAGTGTTAAAACGAGAAAAAGAATATGGGAAAAACAAATTAGATGAAACTAAAAAAAGAAATATAATTTTAAGATTTTTAGATCAATTTAAAGACTTTATGATAATTATACTAATTGTGGCCGCTATAGTTTCAGCTATAATTTCATATGTAGAAAATACACATGAATACATGGATTCAGTTATAATAATAGCTATAGTGGTATTTAACGCAATTATGGGGCTTATTCAAGAAAGTAAAGCTGAAAAATCTTTGGAAGCCTTAAAAAAATTATCAAGTCCAACTACCAAAGTAAAAAGAAACGGAAAAATAATTACTGTTGATAGTGAACTTATTGTTCCTGGTGATGTAATTATCTTAGAAGCAGGAAATTTAGTTAGTGCTGATGCAAGACTTACCAAATCATATAACTTGCATGCTGAAGAATCCGCTTTAACTGGTGAAACAATCCCAGTATTAAAAGATGCAGAAATTGTGCTAAAAAATAACATACCTATTGGCGATACAATCAATATGGTCTTTGCTACCACTATAATCACCTCTGGTCATGGAGAAGCAATAGTTACAAATACAGGAATGAATACTAAAGTTCGGAAAAATTGCTAAAATGATCAATGAAAATATAGTAAAAGAAACACCTCTTCAAAAGAAACTTTCCGACGTAGGGAAAAAATTAGGAACTGTTTGTCTAGTTATATGTTTGTTTATATTCATAATTGGAATATTAAAGAATATACCTTTTACACAAATGTTCATGACTTCTGTTGGGCTTGCAGTTGCTGCAATTCCTGAAGGGCTTCCTGCCATTGTTACTATTATGCTTTCAATTGGTGTAACTCATATGGCAAAGAAAAATGCAATTATTAGAAAACTGCCGGCTGTTGAAACACTTGGTAGTAGTTCTGTTATTTGTTCAGATAAAACTGGAACTCTTACTCAAAACAAAATGGAAGTTGTATCTATTTATGATGTTAATGGAACTTCTTCTAAATCTTCTAGCTCCTATTCTTTTATATTAGAACTTGGAACCATGTGCAACGATTCAATAATTGAAAAGAGTAAAAATAGTACTTATGCTAGTGGTGAAGCAACTGAAGTCGCAATAGCAAATGCTGCATTAAAAAGTGGAATTAATAAAGATGAACTATACCAAAAAATGGAAAGAATAAATGAAGTACCTTTTGATTCATCTAGAAAGCTAATGTCTACAATTCATAAATTTAATGGAAAATACAGAGTAATAACAAAAGGCGCGCCAGATGCACTAATTAAAAGATGTGTAAAATATTACAAAAATGGAAATGTATACAATATGAATACGTCTATTAATAACGATATATTGAAATTTAATGAAAAGATGGCAAATGAAGCATTAAGAGTATTAGCGGTTGCATACTATGACACCTCTTCTATTCCTAAAACTATTGACAGCAAAAATATTGAAAAAGATTTAGTATTTGTTGGTTTGATTGGGATGATTGATCCTCCAAGAATTGGAGTTAAAGAGGCAGTTACTACATGCAAGCGAGCTGGAATAAAAACTGTAATGATAACAGGTGACCACATTTTAACTGCTAAAGCTATAGCTAAAAATTTGGGTATTTTAAATGCTGGAGAACTTGCCATAACAGGTGCAGAGCTAGACACTATTGATGAAAAAACTTTTAAAAAAAATATAATGAAATACTCTGTATTTGCTAGAGTGTCTCCTGAGCATAAAGTAAGAATTGTTAAAGCTTTTAAATCAACTGGTGCTGTAGTAGCAATGACAGGTGACGGAGTAAATGACGCACCAGCCTTAAAAAATGCTGACATAGGTGTTGCAATGGGAAAAAATGGAACTGACGTTGCAAAAAATGCTTCTGATATGGTTTTAACTGATGATAATTTCGTTACAATCGTTGAAGCTGTTAAAGAAGGTAGACATATATATGATAATATTAAGAAAGCTGTACATTTTTTACTAGCTACAAACATTGGAGAAATAGTAACTATATTTGTTGGACTATTGCTAGGATTAGAAAGTCCTTTACTTGCAATTCATCTTCTATGGATAAACTTAGTTACAGATTCTTTCCCTGCAATAGGTCTTGGAATGGAAGCACCAGATATTCATATAATGCATAAAAGACCTAAAAATCCTAAAAAAGGTTTATTTGCAGACGGATTATGGAGAAAGATATTTTTAGAAGGAACAATGATAGGTATGTTAACATTACTTTCATTTACTCTTGGTAGTTCTCTATATTCTCTTGAAATAGGTAGAACCATGGCTTTCATATCGCTTAGTTCTTTAGAACTTATTCATAGTTTTAATATTAGGAGTGAAGATAGTTCTATTTTTGAGATAGGTTTATTTAAAAACAAATATTTAATTGGAGCGTTCGCATTAGGAATGTTTTTACAAATAGTAGTGGTTACCTTCCCTCCTATAGCAAAAATATTTGATGTTGTACCTTTAACTTCTAAGCAATGGATATTAACTCTATTTATTTCAGTATTACCAATAGTAATAATTGAAAGTAAAAAGAAACTACATGAATTACTTTTCGGAAAAAGAATATATAACATTTACGGAAAAACAGCTTAAATACTACTAAATATATATTAAAGGGAAATAACTAAATTCTAGTTACTTCCCTTTGTGTTTATATATATAATTTTATTTTTCAATATTCTCTTAAAAATGTAAATAGCTATAAAAATAATTATACATATTATTATAGGTAATTTTAAAATATCAATGTATGAACTTACAATCTCCCAATTATCACCTAAAAAATATCCTGCACTAACGAATGCTAAAGTCCAAGGTATACTCCCAATTGTAGTATATATAACAAATTTTTTAAAATTTAGTCTAGCAATTCCTATTGGAAGTGAAATAAAAGTTCTAATTATTGGTAGACATCTACCAAAAAGAGCAGCTTTCATCCCATATTTTGAAAACCATTTATCAGACTTTTCAATGTCTTCTTTTTTCATAAAAAAATATTTACCATACTTTTCTATAAATGGTCTTCCTCCATAATATCCCATTAAATATATAGCAATAGCACAAAATACACTTCCTAAAAGTCCAGTTATAAAAGCACCAAAAAAAGAAAAAATATTATTTGCAGCAAGTATTCCTCCTGTTGCTAAAATCACTTCACTTGGTATTATGATTATTACTGCTTCTAATATCATAGCAATGAACATCCCAAAATAACCAAATGAAGATATTATATTCAAAATATATAAAGACATAATTTCACCTCTATATACTTTAGTTTATGCTAAATAACAGAAAAAATGAAAATATAAATATTTACAATACCATAACAAAGTGATATAATACTTACGGATTTTTAAGTTAAACGTAGTTAAAACTTTAACTATCAAATATGTGAATTATTAAAGGAGAGTTTATTATGAAAAAATTAAATGAGAAAAAACAATTTGATTTAATAACCTTAGGCGAAATTTTGCTTAGATTTTCACCTGATCAGAACAATCGGTTAGCAAAAGCCTCTACTCTAAACATACAAGCTGGAGGTGCCGAACTAAACGTGGCATCAGGTGTATCGATTTTAGGACTAAATACTGCAATAATAACCAAACTGCCCAAAAATGATTTAAGTACTTTGATTATTGATAATGTAAGAGCTCTTGGAGTAAGTGACAGTTTGATAGTATTTGACTCTTCTAAAGATGCACGAGTTGGCACGTATTATTATGAGTATGGAGCCTATCCACGTAAACCAAATGTAATATATGATAGAAAATCTAGTTCATTTTCTAAAATATGCAATAATGATTTTAAGCATATATTAAAAGGAAATAACTTCTCTTCTACCAAAATGTTTCATTTATCTGGTATCACTTTAGCTCTTAGTAAATCTGCTAGAGAAAGTGCATATGAGCTTGTTAAATTTTTTAAAAAATCTGGTGCTTTAATATCATTCGATGTTAATTACAGAGCTAATTTATGGGATGAAGATGAAGCTAGAAAATGCATTGAGCAAATTCTTCCATATGTTGACATTTTGTTTTGTAGTCAGTTTACTGCCAATCATACATTTAAATATTATGGAGATTTAAAAACAATAATGCAGCAGTTTTGTGATAAATACAACATAAACATAATGGCTTCAACTAAGAGAATAGTTCATAGTCCTAAATCTCACTCTTTTTCTTCAACAATATATAATTCTAAAGAACAACGTTATTATGAAGAACCTCCATACGAAAATATTGATGTAATCGATAGAATTGGTAGTGGTGATGCGTATGTATCTGGTGTACTCTATGGGCTATTACAATATAACTTAAATTGCAAAAAAGCTCTTGAATTTGGAAATGCCGCAAGTGCACTAAAAAATACTGTTACGGGAGATATTTTATGTACAAATATTGATGAAATAATTTCTATCATTAATGACCATTCTAAGTCAAGTGATTTCACTGAAATGAATAGATAATCTCAAGAAATAAAAAAGTAGTTAGAAATTTAACTACTTTTTTTACGTTTATTATATAATAATACTCTTAAGTTTTATTTATTGTATTTCTTTTCAACAGCTTTTCCTACTAGTGCTTTAAATAATGGATGTACTCTATTTGGTCTAGATTTAAGCTCAGGATGAAATTGTGCACCTACTGCCCAAATATGATCTTTTAATTCTACAATCTCTACTAATTTACTATCTGGAGAAACACCAGCAATAACCATTCCGTTTTTAATTGCTATATCCCTATAATTATTATTGAATTCAAATCTATGTCTATGTCTTTCATATATTAAATTTTCACCATAAGCGTTATATGCATTTGTATTTACATCTAACATACAAGGATATCTTCCAAGTCTCATTGTACCACCTTTATTTTCAACGCCTACTTGTTCATCCATTATGTTTATTACAGGGTCTGGTGAGTTTTCATCAAACTCTAAGCTATTAGCATTCTTAAGACCTACAACATTTCTCATAAATTCTACAACCATAAGCTGCATTCCAAGACATATTCCAAGAAGTGGAATGTTATTTTCTCTTGCATAAGTTATAGCATTGATTTTTCCTTCTATTCCACGTGTTCCAAAACCACCTGGTACTATTATTCCATCTAATCCCTTTAATTTTTCAGAATAATTTTTGCATTCCAATTCTTCAGAATCTATCCATCTAATATTTACATTAACATTTTCGGCTACACTTGCATGATGTAAAGCTTCATAAATAGATATATAGGCATCTTTAAGTACAACATACTTTCCAACTATTGCAATTTCAACTTCGCCTTCCTTTTTTCCTTCTCCTTTACAAGCTTTATTCCATTCAAGTAAATCATTTTTTGTTTCTTTTAATTTAAATCTTTTAAGTATAATACTTGCAACATTTTGTTTTTCAAACATTAAAGGTACATCATAAATAGAATCAGCATCTAAGTTTTCAATAACATTTGCTGCATCAATATTACAGAATAATGATATTTTTTTCTTTAATTCATCATCTATTGAATAAGTAGATCTTGCAACAATTAAATCTGGTATAATTCCAATTCCCATTAGTTCTTTACAACTATGTTGAGTAGGTTTAGTTTTTAACTCTTCAGACTTTGGAAGAAACGGTAAAAGAGTTACATGTACAAACATAACGTTATCAAATCCCTTTTCGGCTCTTACTTGTCTTATAGCCTCTAGGAATGGTTGAGATTCTATATCTCCAACTGTTCCGCCTATTTCAGTAATTACTACATCACTTCCTGAAATCTCTCCAGCTTTATATACAGTATCTTTTATTTCGTTTGTAATATGAGGAATAACTTGAATTGTTTTTCCTAAATATTCTCCTTTTCTTTCTTTGTTTAAAACCTGCATATAAATTCTTCCTGTAGTTATGTTACTATACCTATTTAAGTTTTCGTCTATAAATCTCTCATAATGTCCAAGATCCAGGTCACATTCTAACCCATCATCAGTAACGAATACTTCGCCGTGTTGACATGGGTTCATAGTGCCTGGATCTATATTTAAATATGGGTCGAATTTTTGGATAGTGACTTTTAGCCCTCTTGATTTTAAAAGTCTTCCGATTGAAGCGGCAGTTATCCCTTTACCAAGACCAGAAACAACTCCACCAGTTACAAAAATATATTTTGTTGACATATAAAACAACTCCTTACATAAATAATTTAATTTTTAATATATTACCTCTAAAGTATATTATACTAAATATAATTATGCAAGGTTTTTTCGACATTTTTTTGTTAAATTTTCTTTACAAAATTATGTGAGAAATTTATGTAAAAAGATACAGAAAAAATTTCTATATCTTTTGTTACCTAAATTATTTTTCCACCACCAATAACTGTATCTCCATCATAGAAAACTACTGACTGGCCTTTTGTTATTGCTCTTTGCTTCTCTTTAAAAGTTACTTTTACTTTTCCATTAACTAATGGTTCTAATATAGCTTCTGCCTCTTTAGCTGCATATCTTATCTTAGCAGTTACTTGAATAGGTTCAGTAAGTTTATCAATTGCAAGGAAATTAACTTCATCCGCTATTAAGGTATCAGAAAATATCTCGTTTTCTTCTCCTACAATTACTTCATTATTTTCTTTATCTAATTTAGTTACATATAACGGTTCTTTATATACTATTCCTAATCCTCTTCTTTGACCAATAGTATATTTTATCAAGCCATTATGATTTCCAAGTTTAGTTCCATCTTTTAAAACAATATTACCAGATTTTAGTTTTAATTTTCCATAATTTGTTAAAAATCTAACATAATCATTATCTGGAATAAAGCAGATATCTTCGCTATCTTTTTTACTTGCCACATCTAGATTATATTCTCTTGCTATTTTTCTTATCTGTTCTTTATCTTCATATTTTGAAAGTGGAAAAAGTATATGTGGTAATATTTCTTTGTCAATACTATATAACACATAACTTTGGTCTTTTTTTATAGAATCAGATTTTTTTAAAACTATTCTTCTATATTTATCACTATATTCGACTTTTGCATAATGCCCGAGTAGCAATGTAGTCACACTCAAGTTCTTTAGCCTTTTCATACATCTTTTTAAATTTTAAGTATTTATTACATTCTATACAAGGATTAGGTGTTTTAGCATTTTTATATTCATTTATGAAGTTATTTACTACATGTTCATTAAAGTCAGTTGTAAAATTTACAGTATAATGAGCTATACCTAATTTATCGCAAACCCTTTTTGCATCATATGCAGCGTCAGCTCCACAACAACTAGATTCGTCTTCACCATCCCAAAGCTTCATAGTTACGCCTATTACTTCATAACCTTCGTTTTGCAAAAGTATAGCAGAAACACTACTATCTACTCCACCACTCATTCCAAGTAAAACTCTTTTCTTCTTATTATTCATTTATTTCATCATTCCTTTATATACTTATTTATGTTATCTCTACATAAATATTATATAATATTTCAAGAAAATTTTCAATAGTACTTTATAGCAATTAATCAAACGTACTAGCTACTTTAATATTTTCTTTTTTTACTCTTTGATTTATCTTGTATATATGATAAAATATCTATGGTGATTATATGATAAAAATTATAGCGTTTGATCTTGTTGGAGTACTTGTAAAAGAAACCAATATAACACTAGAAGAAGATCTAACTAAAATAGAAAGATTGTTTGGGCCTAACAAATCAGATTCTGAATTCATTAAGCAAGTAAAACACATATTTCCAGCAAAAAACGAAAAAAGTATAGTTTTTGACGCAAAAGAAATTATTAATAAGCTTTATGAGCCCAAAATAACTTTAAACTCTCTTACTCATTTAAAGAAAAAACTTAATAATATTTCCTTTGTAATCGCAACAAATCATGTTTCTTTTATTAAAGATTATATTCTAAAAACATTTGGTAGTAATGTATTTTCAAGCATTTACATATCTGCTTTGATGAATGAAGTTAAACCAGAAACTAAATTTTACCAAAAGCTTTTAGAAAAATTAAATATTAAACCCACAGAGCTTCTTTTTTTAGATGACAATATCTCTAATATCAATGGTGCTACTGCACTAGGTATAAAAACTATCCATATTTCCAAAGAAGATAATACTATTTCTAAGATAGAAGAGTATTTTAACATGTACAGTGAAAGCAACCAATTATAAAATTAGTTGCTTGAAATCTTTTCATAACTTAATTAATGACAATGTATACAGCCACTTTCTTCTTTTAAGCCGCATTTTTTCCTTGCTTCTTCTTTTGTCATTCCATTTTTTATATAATAATCGGCTATTGCTTCTCTTATTGCTTCTTCTGCTAAAACAGAGCAATGTAGTTTAACTGGTGGTAAGCCATCTAAACTATCTACTACTTCTTTATTTGTAAGCTTTAAAGCATCCTCTACTTTTTTACCTTTTATAATTTCAGTTGAAACAGAACTAGTAGCAATTGCCGCACCACATCCAAATGTTTTAAATTTGACATCCTTTATAATATCGTCTTCAATTTTTAAATATATTTTCATTATATCTCCGCAAACAGGATTACCTACTTCTCCTACGCCATTTGCATCTGGTATTTTACCGACATTACGTGGATTTGTATAATGATCTATTACTTTTCTTGTATATTGCATTTTTTATTCCCCCTATATTTATATTTCTTCTAATTTATATCTTCCCTCTTCAAAATCTTCATAAAGAGGTGACATGTTTCTAAGCCTTGTTATTATTTCTACTAAATTATCTATTAAATAGTCTACATCTTCCTTTGTATTATAAGTTCCAAATGATATTCTAAGTGAACCGTGTGCTATTTCATGAGGAAGACCTATTGCTAGTAATACATGTGATGGATCAAGTGAACCTGATGTACATGCACTACCAGAAGATGCACATATTCCTTTTAAATCTAAATTTAAAAGAAGTGACTCTCCCTCGATAAATCTAAAAGATATATTTGCATTTCCAGGAAGTCTATTTTCTCTATCTCCATTTAATCTTACATATTTTATTTTTTCCTCAATATTTTTAATATAATAGTCTCTTAATTCTTTTAAATGGTTAGCATTCTTTTCTAAATTTTTAGTTGCTATTTCAATAGCTTTTCCTATTCCAACAATTCCTGCAACATTTTCAGTTCCTGCTCTTTTATTTCTTTCTTGATGTCCACCTTCAATCAATTTTTCAAATTTTACTTTATTACTAACGTACAAAGCTCCAACTCCCTTAGGTCCATGAAATTTGTGAGCAGACATTGAAAGTGCATCAATACCTAAATCTTTTACATCAATTGCTACATTTCCTACTGCTTGTACTGCATCAGTATGAAATATTACTCCATGTTCTTTAGCAATTTTAGCTATTTCTTTGATAGGTTCAATAGTTCCAATTTCATTATTTGCAAACATTATTGATATAACACTAGTAGTATCTTTTATACTATTTTTCAATTCTTCTAAATCAATAATACCATTTTTATCTACACCTATGTATGTTACTTCAAAACCTTCTTTTTCTAGCTTTTTACATGTATTTAAAACTGCAGGATGTTCGATTTTAGATGTAATTATATGGCTCCCTTTGCTTTTATATGCATACGCAATCCCTCTTATTGCAGTATTATCAGCCTCACTTCCAGAAGCTGTAAAATATATCTCTTTTTCATTTGCATTAATAGCATTTGCTACTTTTTTTCTAGAATCTTCAACTGCTTTTTTAGCATCTCTTCCAATACTATATATAGCAGATGCATTACCATAGTTATCCTTTAAGTATGGTAACATTTCATCTAATACTTCTTTAGACAAACTAGTTGTAGCCGCATTATCAAAATATTTTATATCCAATTAAAAAATCTCCTTTTAAAATGTTAGCCTAAACTAACTTAAAATCAAAAATATATGAGATTTAACTTAAAAATCTCATATACTATGATATCACTTTAAAAAATGTTTGTCAAGACTAACTTTTTAATTTTACATTTTTTCCATATAAATTTTTTCTAAACTTTCTATTCATACACTTTTTACATTTTTCAGAAGTTGGATTATAATTACATACAAATTCTTCTACATCTATAATGCTTTGAATATAGTTTTCCAGCTTCTTTATGCTATCTTCTGACATAGCATACTTCATCATTTTTGCCTCTTTTTCAGCCATTTGTTCTTCAACATTTAAGACTTTTATTAAGAATGCTTTTAAAGTGTCATGTTTTTTGACAAGTTCTTTAGCTTCTTCTTCCCCTCTCTTAGTTAGACGAATGTCTTTGTATGCCTCATATTCAATAAAGTTCTCTTCTTTTAATATTTTAAGAGCACGGTTTACACTAGGCTTTTTATATCCTAGTTCATCAGCGATATCTGTTACTCTTGCCTCTCCATTTCTTTTTATTAATATATATATTGTTTTTAAATACTCTTCTAATGAAGCAGTCATTTTTCTCACCTACTTATGTAAATATATTAGCACAAATATCTTAAAATGTCAATTACATCTTTTAATAGAAAAAAGGATTTTAGTTATATTTAAACTAAAACCCATTTCAAACTATTATTTTAAATATTAATTAATGAATAAAGTAGCTACACTAGTAAAAATGCAAATAGCAGAGCAAACAAAAGTCTGAACAATATATTCGTTTCTCTCTTTAGAGGACTTACTTGAAACTGCTAACTCACACATAAAAATTTGTAATCCTAATACTATAGCTGCTATTGCCTTTAAAATACTCAGTCCTACCGATATACGAAATAGACTAATAGTGGAAATCACAGTAATACAGACCATATTTGAAAATATCATAGCTAATACTAAATTTCTAATAAACTCATAATTCAAAACCCTTAGTTTTCCACTGATGCTAAGAATTAAAATACATAAGATTGTTAAGGCTCCTATAACTACTAAAATTGAAAAAAAGTTTAAAATTAGTAACATTTATTTTCTCTCCTTTAATTTAAAAATCTTTAAATTATATTTATAAATACCATATATATTATACCACAAATAATAAAACTTTTCAATAATTATAATATTTTCTCATATTTTAGTTTACATTTTCATATACATTCTAATATATATATAGGTGATATATTTTGAGGAAAGCTAAATTATTTGTAATTAATGGTGTAATATTAACCCTTACTTCTTTTATTATAAGAACTGTGGGAATGTCTTTTAATGTATATGTATCAAATAAAGTGGGAGCTGAATGTACAGGCCTTTTTCAACTTATACTATCTGTCTATTTGTTTGCCATAACACTTGCAACTTCTGGTATAAGTATAGCCGCTACTAGGCTTGTTTCAGAAGAACTGGCAAAAAATAAGCCAAATGGTGCTAAGATTATAATAAAAAAATGTATTATATATAGCCTAATACTTGGTATCTCTTCTGGAGCTGCTATACTACTATTTTCAAGTTTTATAGTTAATACTTGTTTGCATGGAAAAATATCAAAAATGCCTCTTTACGCCATTGCTATTGGTCTTCCATTTATATCCATGTCTGCTGCAATAAACGGATATTTCTCTGCTGTAAGAAAAGTATTTAAAACAGCATCTTCTCAAATACTAGAACAATTTGTAAAAATATTTGTAACTTATTTTTTACTTTCATTATTTTTACCTAAAGGCTTAGAATATGCTTGTCTTGCCTTAATAATTGGTGATGTAATTTCTGAAGTAGTTTCATTTACATATATATTTTTACTTTATTTAAATGATAAAAGAAAACTAAAAAACATTGGAAATACAGAGAAAAATACATATTCAAAAGATATACTAAACATTTCAATTCCAATTGCTCTTACCTCATATATAAGGTCGGGGCTTTCTACATTAAAACAATTAATTATTCCTACAAGACTTGAAAAATCTGGAATAAGTTGTGAAAAAGCACTGTCTGATTTTGGTATAGTAAGTGGAATGGCACTTCCATTAATAATGTTTCCAAGTGTAATAATAATATCAATAAGCAATTTGCTTATACCAGAATATTCAGCCTTTTATGCTAAAAATGATTTAAAGCAAATTAATAGAATAAGTGTAAAGCTTTTAAAAATTACTTTTATATTTGCAATATGCGTTTTCGGAATATTTTTTACTTTTCCACAAGAATTATCTACTCTTATGTATGAGGAAAAAGAAGTAATATATTACATTCAAATACTCTCTCCATTAATTATATTCATGTATATTGATACAATTGTTGATGGAATGCTAAAAGGGCTAAATAAACAAGTTGCAGTTATGAAATGTAATATATTTGATCTATTCTTAAGTACTTCACTTTTATATATATTGTTACCAATACTTGGTATTTTAGGTTATGTTATAGTGCTATATATAAGCGAAATATTAAATACAGTAATAAGTATAATTCAACTAATAAAAGCTACAAAAGTAAAAATAAAATTTGTTACTTGGACATTTTTTCCTATAACTTCTGCTATACTTGCAAGATATATAATTAAACTTATAAATATAAAAATATCATCTGATATTTTATCACTTATAGCTGAAATAATCATATTTGTAACAGTATACTTAGGTTTTTTATATTTTTCAAATATCATTACTAGAAAAGATTTAAGGATATAAGATATGACTTATACTATTCATATATTTTTAAAACAAGAATATAATTTTTTAAGGAGTGTGATTTTTTTATGAACCCATTTGAAGAAAAAGGAATTAGCTTAGAGGATTCCATAAAAGACTGGTGCGAGCTATATCCTAAACAATATAATAAATATGAAGTAAACCCATACACAAAAACACGTATAATTCTTATGAACGGAACTGAATTTGAGGCAAATTGGTTTTCACATCAATTTTCTAGAAACTGTAATAATAATGACTTAAGAAGAGCAATTGCTTTTACTCGTAGAATTGAAAAACAACAGCAAATGAAAATAGCACATTTAAAACCTATAAGCGAAAATATACTAGAAACAACAATATCATATGAACAATTAGCGGTTGATTTAACGGCAAGACTAGCAAAAAGCGAGCCAGACCCTAACGTAAAAGCTGCTTTAGATTTTGCACTACTCGAAGACTTCGATCATCTATATAGATATGCAGATTTACTTGATTTAGAATATGGTATAGCTGCAGATAAATTAGTTGGAAGATACACAGAAATAATGCCTGGCAGACCTACTATTTCCCACCATAGGCACCCTTATGATGAAATTAAAAACTATATAAATAATAAAACTGCTGATCCAATAACAAAATTAAATGTAAATATTATAACTGCAGCAGAACAACAAACTATGAATTTTTATATGAATGTTGGGCAGTATTATACCTCAGAACTTGGAAGAAGATTATATCAAGAAATAGGTTTAGTTGAAGAAGAACATGTATCCCAATATGGAAGCTTAATTGATCCAAATGGAACTTGGCTTGAAAATCTACTTAATCACGAATATACAGAATGCTATCTATACTATTCGATGTATTTAGATGAAACAGATGAATATATTAAAAAAATATGGGAAAGATTTTTCTTAGAAGAGGTAACTCACTTACATATTGCTTGTGAACTTCTTCAAAAATATGAAGGTAAATCATGGCAACAAATAATTCCAAATGGTACATTCCCTACTCCTTTAACTCTAGGGCCAAATATCGAATATGTCAGAAATATACTATGTAATACATCAAGTTATACCGCAATGAGAGAATCATATATTCCTGTTTGTGAAGCACCAAAAGATTTTGACTTTTTCACATACCAAAACATTGTAAATAAAGATGTTTGTACTGTTCCAAGTCACATTGTTATTAATAAATACTTAAAATGTAATGAGTGTGATTTTAGATTTGAAGTAGCTCCAAACCCTGTTGAGACTTTAAGAAACAGGAAATGTGATAATGTATGTGTTGGACGTGAACCTCTCTGTGGAGAGAATTGTTGTTAAGTCTATATTAGTGTATATTTAAAGCAAAGCTTATATTAAAAGTTTTGCTTTAAATTATATAATAAGTTTATATGAGTTATTTTTTAGCCATTTGTCTATTTTATCATAATTTGGTGAATATTTTTTGACTAAATTATAAAAATCCTTACTATGATTTGGATATACTATATGGCAAAGTTCATGGATTATTACTGCATCAATTTTTTCTGTATCTAACATCATAAGCCTTAAAGTAAAGTTTAAGTTTCTGCTTTTTGGAATACAACTTCCAAACCTAGTTTTGGCATCTGTTATTTTAAAAGAATTATATGAAATGTTTGTTAATTTACTCAAAACTTCTAATCTCTTGCCAATTACTACTTTCAAGTTTTCTCTAAGTATCTTCTTTATTAATCTTTTAATATTTTCGTTTAATATTTCTTCTTCTACTTTTACGCTTGGTACATATATGTATAATCTTTTTTTATCTTCATTTATTCTAATTTCAAGACTTAAATTATTATCTAAATTTTCTTTCCTTTCTATAATGTATTCTTCTCCTGCATATAAAAATATATCTCCTGTTTTAAAATATCTATCTGAGTTTTCCTTTATTTTTATATATTCATTATATATTCTATTCTCATTTTCGTGTATAATTTTTATAGCCTCTTTTTTGGGACAATATACTGGCTTTGTTACATTCATAATGCCTTCTTTAAAGTATATTCTAACTGACTTACTCTTTTTGTAACTTCTTATAATAACTGGTATTTGTTCTTCTTTTATTTCTATGTATTCTTTTGAATTTCTCAAATATTATCACCTGCTTTAAATAAAACTAAAAATTAAACTAATTATATTATACTTTAAAACAAAAGTCTAATATTTAATGACTTTTTTTCAATTTTAGTGATTTATAATATGTATTTTTTTATTTCTTTTCTGATATAACAATAATTATTCTTAATTTTATTATAATACTTAAAACCAAATAAAAAAATAAGCATAAGTGTACCTGTTACAATACACTTATACCTAAATATACAAAAAAACATTTAAAAGGAAAACGTCTGCATTCATTTTAATTATTATATATATCAAATAAAAATTAGCTTTATTTGATTTATATTAAAATATTATTAACATGGCTAACATTTTTCAAAATTTCTCTTTCTTGCAATTTTTTAAAATTTTGTGCCTTACGGCACTATACTTTTATTTTTTTGCGTATCTTATTTTTTTATTAACTTAATCTTTCTAATTTTGTAAAAAATCAGAAAGTCGTGCCCAAACGAACATAGATGTTGTAATTGATAGGGTAGTGGTCAAAGTAACCACTGTAAATGTTCAAGCGAAAAGCGTAGTTACTAGAGAAAAGCGACGACGACAAATAAAAGCCTGATAGATCTTTGTTTACATAATTTTTTTCGTAATATCTAAGTTGTCTGCAAATGCTGTCCACTCTTCTTTTGATGGTACATACCAGCTTTCGTTTACTTCTTCTTGGATTGCTCCCCACATATCTAAATATGTCCCATTATCATCTTTCGCTCCATATGCACCAGCATTCCATTTCTCTATCATTGTTTTGGTATTTGCTTTTCCTGCTCCAAATTTTTCTGATGTTACTTTGTTCCAATCACTTATTTTGCTATCAAACGCTGCGTCATACCAACAATACTTTGTTGACGTTCCTGTATTAAAATCTTTTAATGCCATTACATAAAATCTTTCTTTTCCTTTTGATCCTTCTACTACACTTATTAAGTCCTTTTCATCTTCTGAAAATGCTCCTTTATAGCTTCCTCTTACATAATAATCTTTTGTTTCTGTTTCTTTTTCATATGAGAATTTTCCATCATTTCCCCACTGGCAACTTCCTCCTACTGCTAAATCTGCATATATTACTCCATCTGCTTCTCCATCTCCGTCTATATCTGCATAACATCCTACTTTTGATTCAGTTTTGCTTATTACTTCTACTCCTTTTAATACTCCTAATTCGTCTGCCCATTTTTGTTCTTTTTCTGTTAGTTTATTGCCACTTTTGATATACAATACTCCATCTTTTACTTCAAAATCATCTTGGTACTTACTTGCTGATTGTAACTGTCCTATTGTTATTTTTGTTTCATCTGAATTATCATAACTTGCTCCATTATTATTTGCATAGTTATTTGCCTTTAGCATTTCTAGTTCTTCTTGCATTGTTCTTACATCATTTTTAAATCTTGCTTCTTTTGCATTTTCTATTGGGTTGTTATTTGCAATTGATAAGATTACTGCTACTGCTAGTATTATTATTACTATTATTGTTATTACTAGCACTATTA